>ULQM01041211.1_pt1 | contig 17572 bp, 18 predicted proteins | sample 1954451 | NCBI WGS metagenome assembly ULQM01 (sample SAMEA4835655, study PRJEB28245) | human gut metagenome | biome: gut microbiome; material: fecal sample | place: Denmark | collected 2008 | reverse complement strand
TCACACAATCACACAAAAGCACAAGAAAATTTGTAGAACCTCAAATTAGACCACCCGTTATATGGGTGGTTATAATTTTGTTTGCTTGCAAAAAATAACGATTTTTGTTATAATATAGAAATATAAAGAGTGGTGATATTATGCAAAGATACTTTTTAAATGATAGTACAGCAACTATTGATTTAAATACTAAAATAATTACTATTACGGGTGATGATGCTCATCATATGGCAAATGTGATGAGAATGAAAACCGGAGATAAGGTTTATACTTGTTATAATTCTTTAACTTTTATTTCTGAAATTATTGATATCACAAATCATAATGTCACATTAAAAATAGTAGAAGAACTTTTAGAGGATAAGGAACTTCCGTGTGAAGTGACAATTGCTCAAGGACTAGTTAGAAAAGAAAAAATGGAAGAAGTGATTGACCACATTACTGAACTTGGAGCTTCATTTTATCTTCCTGTTATTATGACAAGATCAAATGTAAAACTTAAGGATGAAAAACTTGATAAAAAACAAATTAGGTTAAATAAGATTGCGAAAGAAGCAGCTGAACAAGCCCATCGCACGAAAGTTTTAGAAGTAAAAGAACCAGTTACATTTAAAGATTTTATTAAAATAAGTTGTGACTATGATTTATGTTTGGTTGCTCATGTTGATGAATCTAATAATTTATATTTAGGTGATGTAATAACTAATGAAAATAAAATACTAGTACTTGTGGGACCTGAAGGTGGAATTGATGAAAAAGAACTAGTCAGTTTAAAAGAAGCAGGGTTCAAGTTTGTAAGCCTTGGCAAGAGAGTTTTAAGAACAGAAGTTGCTCCAAACTATATAATGAGTATAATTGACTATAAAAGAGGAAATAAACATGAAATTTAGAATTGTTAGTTTAGGTTGTAAAGTTAATAGTTATGAATCAGAAGCAATTCTTAATGACTTTGTTTCACGTGGTTTAGAATATACTGAGCAAAATGATGCTGATGTAATTATTATTAATACATGCACTGTTACAAGTACTTCTGACCAAAAAAGTAGACAAATAATTAGAAAATTAAAAAGAGAAAATCCAACATCATTAATTGTTGCGATGGGATGTTATGTTCAATTACATCAAGAAGAAGCAAGTGAACTTGCGGATGTGATAATAGGAACAAATAATCGTCTAAAAGCATATGACATTGTTAAATCATATTTAGATACAAAATCATCAATTGATAATACTTTTACAAATAATAATTTTGTCGATGATATTGACAATGTAACTGAATATGAGGAGATGAAAGTAAATGCTGTAAAAACGCACACACGTGGTTTTGTTAAAATTCAAGATGGATGTGAAAACTATTGTAGTTATTGCGCAATACCTTATGCAAGAGGTAAAATTAGAAGTAGAAAACCAGATGATGTTATTAACGAGATTAAAACCCTAGTTAAAAATGGTACTCATGAAGTTATAATTGCTGGAATAAATACTGGAACATACGGACAAGACTTAGGAAATATTGATTTAGCAAAGTTAATAGAACGAATAATGATCGAGACTACACTTTTCCGTCTTCGTCTATCATCTATTGAATTAATGGAAGTAAGTGATGAACTTTTAAATACCATTAAAAAATATGAAACAAGGATTGCACATCACTTGCACATTCCTTTACAAGGTGGATCTGATGCCGTGCTTAAGAAAATGCACCGAAAGTATTTAACGAATGATTATCGTAAGTTAATTGGTAAGATCAGAGTGATGTTCCCACGTATTGCGATTACAACTGATTTACTTGCAGGTTTTGTTGGTGAAACTGAAGAAGAATTTAATGAGACTTGTTCATTCATTAAAGAAATGAATTTTTCAATGATGCACATCTTTCCATATTCTAGAAGAAAGAATACAGAAGCTGATAAAATGCCCGGTCATTTGGACCCAAAAGTTATAAATGAGAGAGCCCATATTTTATTAGATATTGCTAAAAAAATGCAGATAGAGTATGAAAAATCGTTTATAAATGAAAATTGTACTGTAATTACCGAACAAGTTAAAAATGGATATTATGTTTCCCATAGCAGCAATTATTTAGAAATATACATACCTACAAATAAAGAATTAAAAGAAAATATGATTGTAAATGTAAAAATAAGAAAATTTGATAATAATAGATTAATTGGTGAAATAATCGAAATAAAAGAAAGGAATTAAGAAAATGAGTAGTTTTAAAGATTATCATTTAAAGAAAGAATTGCTAGAAGCTCTAAATAAAATTAATTTTGTATCACCTACCCCAATTCAAAAATTAGTCATTCCACGTGCTATTAAGGGGGAGAGCTTAATGGTACAAAGTGCAACTGGAAGTGGTAAAACACACGCTTTTTTAGTCCCTATTCTTCAAAAATTAGATGCAAGTAAAAACGAAGTACAAGTGATTATCATTTCACCAACTAGAGAACTAGCAAGTCAATTATTTAATGTAGTGACCGACCTTACAAGTAAATTTCCATATGAGGTAGCTGTTTCAAAAGTAATTGGTGGTGGAAGTAGAGATACGGAAATCAAAAAATTTGAAAAAAACCAACCCCAAATTGTAATAGGAACAATTGGCCGACTAAATGACCTTGTTATAAATGCCAATGTCTTAAAAATTCATAATGCCGCAACCGTGGTAATTGATGAGGCTGATATGATTTTTGAAGAAAAAGAATTAGTAGAAGTAGACAAATTAATTGGTAAAGTTCAAGGTAGACCGCAGTTTTTAATTTTTAGTGCAACTATTTCTAAAGGCTTACGCCAATTTTTGAGTAAATATTTAGAAAAAGTTGAACCTATTACTTTAGAAGAAAAAAATTTAACAACAAATAATATTGAACATATTATGTTACAATGTAAGGCTAAAGATAAAAAAGAAGTGTTAAATGATTTGTTAAAAATCATAAACCCTTATCTTGCGATAATATTTGTTAATACGAAAGAAGGTGTAGATGATCTAGCTTTAAGTCTTGCTGAAAAAGGTTATAAAGTAGGTAAACTACATGGTGATATGGATGACAGAGGTCGTAAACAAATGCTTAAACGTATAAATGACTTAGAGTTTAAGTATGTTGTAGCAAGTGATATTGCAGCAAGAGGTATTGATATATTAGGTGTAAGTCACATTATTAATTTTGATTTACCAAAAGATATAGAGTTTTACATTCATAGAACTGGTCGTACAGCTCGATATGAAAGTACAGGTATTGCCTATAGTTTATACGCATACGATGATGATGATTATGTAAAAAAACTACAAGCTAAAGGCTTGAAACCAAAGTTTTATCAAATTAAAAATGGTGAATTGGTAGAAACAATATTCAGAAAGAAAGTTAAACGTTTATCCCCAGCTAAACAAATTGAAGAAGCAATTCACCAAAAAACCCCAATGCCAAAAAAAGTAAAACCAGGTTACCGAAAAAAACGTAAAGAATTAATTGAAAAAGAAATACGAAAAGCAAAACGCGAAAGAATTCAAAATATTTACCGCCGAAGAGCAAAGGAAGAAAGAAAAAATGAAGATAGGTAGTCATGTAAGTAATAATGGAATAAAAATGTTAGAAGGCAGTGTAGAAGAAGCTTTAAGCTATGGGGCTAATGCCTTAATGGTATATTTAGGTGCCCCTCAAAACACATTTAGAAAGCCATTTAACCAAATGCATATAAATGAAGCCTTGGAACTTTGTAAAAAAAATAATATAGATCCTGAAGATATTATTGTTCATGCCCCTTATATTGTTAACCTTGCTCAAAGTGATAACCAAAAATGGGATTATGCAATTACCTTTTTAGGAAATGAACTTATGGGAACAGCGATGATTGGAGCGAAATATATGGTCCTTCATCCCGGTGCTCATGTAGGTATGGGAAGTAACTACGGAATTGAACGAATTGCAAATGGCATTAATTGTATTTTATCTGATACCATTAACTATCGTTCTGTAATCTTATTAGAAACGATGGCCGGCAAAGGAACTGAGTGTGGTAGAACATTTGAAGAAATAAAGGCTATAATTGACCGTGTTCATAACAAAAATAGAATTGGAGTTTGTCTAGATACTTGTCATATAAATGATGCTGGTTATGATATAGTTAATGATTATGAGGGAGTAATTGATGAATTTGACCGAATCATTGGTCTTGAATATTTAAAGGTAATTCACTTAAATGATTCAAAAAATCCAGTAGGTAGTCATAAAGATAGACACGAAAATATAGGCTTTGGAACCATTGGTTTTGATACATTGATGAAGTTTGTTAATGATGAAAGATTTAAAGATATTCCTAAAATTCTAGAAACACCATATATTCCATATACTAAAGATTTAAGTTTCCCACCATATCAAGAAGAAATTGCAATGATTAAAAGTGGGAAATTTAATGAAAATTTAAAAAATGAAATATTGAGTAAAATTAATATAAAATAAAAACAAATTTAACCATATTTTTATAAAAATATGATACAATAGTAGTGTGATCATATATTAAAAAATTAAGGAGGAGAAGAATATGATTTATTGTAAAGAATGTGGAAAAGTAAATCCTGACGGAACTAAGTTCTGCGGTGGATGTGGTACACCACTAGAACAACCAGAAGTAGTTGTACAAGCACAACCAGTAGTTGAGCCAACTACTCAAAATGTTAAAGGTGAAGCAAAATGTTGGAGAATATTTGCTAAAGTCGGCTTTATTCTTGGTATTATTACAATTGCGATAGCACCAACATTTATCTTTAGTGTTTTTGCACTTGTATCAGGACAACCAGCTTTAGTATTTTCAATCTTAGGTATGAGAACTAAAGATGAAAGTGCCCATAAAAAAGCAAAAGTTGGTATGATTTTATCAATTATTGGTTTAGCAATTGGCTTTATTATGTACGTAATTTTAGTTGCAATTGGAGTTGCCGCAGAAATAGGTAGTTACTATTGATAATACTAGTATATAGATATTTACTCAAAAAGGAGAATTAATATGTTAGTATGTAAAAAATGTGGGAAAGTAAATCCTGATGAAACTAAGTTCTGTGGTGGATGTGGTACTCCACTGGAAAAGCAAATCCAAGAAGTTGAAGTAAACCCCGAAGCTGTAGAAGTAGAAGAAATTAAACCAGAGGTTAAACTTGAAGCAAATTGTTGGAGAGTGTTTGGTAGAGTAGGCTTTGGATTAGGTCTTGCAAGTCTTATTTGTGCAGCATCATTTGTCGCAAGTAGTGTGGCATTAACACTTGCTCAGCCAGGTCTTATTTTCTCAATTTTGGGAATGGTATCAAAAATTAAAGTTAACAAGAAAAAAGCTTTAGCAGGTATCATCTTATCAGTTTGTGGTTTTGGCATTGGATTACTATTTTCTTATATTATGCTCGGAATACTTAAGGAATGGCTTAGATCTCATGGTGTTAACAGCAATGATATCTTCCAATTTGCAAAATTATTTATGTATAAATAAAAAAAGTAAGCATTTAGCAAGTTAATAGCTAAGTGCTTATTCTATTATAAATGTGTCTTATTAGTAGAGGAGTGAGAAAATTATGATAGTTTGTAAAAAATGTGGATACAAAAACCCTGATGACAACAACTTCTGCCTTAATTGTGGTAGTATCCTTGAAAGTAAAGTAAGCATCTTAAAACCAAATCAAATAGATAAATTATTATTCATCTATAAACTAGCAATGCTAGGTTTAATGGTCGGTTGTATGGTACTTTGTTTTATACCATTTGGAAAAGTTGAGTTTTATGAAACTGTAATCAGAGGAACAAAATATTACCGTTATGTAGATTTAGACTTTGTTAATAGTTATACTGCGAAAATCATGCAAAGTGGTGGAGCACGTGGAACAATTGGAATAATATTTTTTATTTTATGTTGTTTAATATTAGTTTTTTTAGTTGTATCGTTATTAGTTAAAAAAATCAACAAAAAACTAGCATTATGTATAACTAGTGGTAGTTCAGTACTTTTATTTATTTTTGGATTACTTGCGTTTATACTTAATATAAAGTATATAACTTCACATATTAGTTCATTTACAGAAGCTGACAAACTTGTAAATTCAGATTATGCACAAGCGTTATTTGAAAAGTACAATAATTTGATTCCAATAGATGTACCAACCAATTTATTTGTTCTTTATTTAGTGCTAATTTTTATTATAATTGCATTTGTAGGATCTATTACTGTATTTGTTCTTAACTTTGCTAAACTTAAGCGTTCTAAAGCTAAAGTGAAGAATACTTCAACATTAAATAATAATACTACATACGCAAATATAAACATAGATGAAGAATCAAGTGAAGGACGTGAAAAAAGCATGTTATCAGATAATAATTTGATAGGATAAAAGGAAAAACTTGAATTTTTAACATATATGTTATCATCATACATGCAACTATTCATTAAAATAGGACTATATGTGGGGATAATAGGAATAATCATTTCGATTGTCGCATTACAAATAAAAAAAACTTCATCTAAAATTGGTGCGATAGTGGGGTTAATTCTTTCGATTGTTTCGATAATACTTATTATTTCAATAACTTATATCAGTATTTTATCTTAGAATTATAATAATTTATAAAATGAGTATAAATGGGTGTTTAACAAAATTAATTGTTAAGTGCCTATTTTTGTCATAAATGTCGGTCATTTTAAGTATATTTTTTGACAAAAAGTTTAAATAGTGCTATAATAGGTTGTAAATTTTAAAAAAGGAGATTTATATTTATGGCATTTTGTAAAAATTGTGGAACACAATTAGATGACAGTTACAAAGTATGTCCTAACTGTGGTCAACCTGTTGCTGCACAACCTGTAGCACAACCTCAAGCTGCAGCTCCTGCTACAGTTGAAGAACCAAAAGGACCTTGGAAAGTTTTCGCAATCTTAGGTTTAATCTTTGGTATTATTGGTTTAGTATTAAGCTGGGCTTCATTTGGTGGCCTTACTATATCCGTTGTTGCTTTAGTTTTCTCAATTTTAGGTTTAAAATCTAAAGCAAAACATGGTATGGCTGTTGCTGGTTTAGTATTATCAATTATCGCATTAGCATTATCTACAATTTTAGTTATTGCTTGTACATTATGTGCAGCAGGTGCTGCTGGCGCAACTAAATGTGCATCTGATGCAATTAAAACTGTTGCTGCAATCGTTCGTTTCTAATTGAAAAATTAAAATGAATTGGGATTAAGAATTAACCTTTTGGTTAGTTCTTTTTTCTAGTTTAGATGCTAATAAATCTCAAAAAAAATTGTTAAAAATTATAAATGCAAAAAATGAAATAAAAAAATATTTTATGTTATAATCATATGGAAAAAGCGAGAAAAAGGTAGTAATTTCTCGTCTTTGTTTTTTATAAAATAAAATATTTGTTGTTTGGGAGGTATCATTATGTTAAGTGTTAAAAAAAGAGATGGAAAAATTGTAGAGTTTGACATCCATAAAATAGAAAATGCGATTGCTAAAGCATTTGAAGCTGTTAATAAAAGTTATAATAAAGATATTATTGAACTACTTGCTTTACGCGTTACAGCTGACTTTAATAGTAAAGCTGTTAAAAATGTGATTTCAGTTGAAGATATACAAGATAGTGTTGAAGTAGTTTTAATTCAAGCAAGTTATGCAGATGTTGCGAAAGCGTACATTCTTTATCGTAAACAACATGAAAAAATGCGTAATATTAAATCAACTATTCTTGATTATAAAGATGTTGTTAATAATTATCTAAAAGTTAATGACTGGCGTGTTAAAGAAAACTCAACAGTTACTTATTCTGTAGGTGGATTAATTCTATCTAATTCTGGTGCGATTACAGCTAATTACTGGTTATCAGAAATTTATGATAGTGAAATTGGTGAAGCTCATCGTAATGCGGATATCCACATTCATGACTTGTCAATGCTTACTGGATATTGTGCTGGTTGGTCACTTAAACAATTGATTAAAGAAGGATTAGGCGGAGTACCTGGTAAAATTACTTCATCACCTGCTGCCCACCTTTCAACTTTATGTAATCAAATGACTAACTTTTTAGGTATTATGCAAAATGAATGGGCTGGTGCTCAAGCTTTCTCATCATTTGATACTTATCTTGCTCCATTTGTTAAAAAAGATAACTTATCATATAAAGAAGTAAAACAATGTATTCAATCATTTATTTATGGTGTAAATACTCCAAGTAGATGGGGAACACAAGCTCCATTTACTAATATTACATTAGACTGGACAGTTCCTAACGATTTAGCAGAATTAAATGCAATTGTTGGTGGTGTTGAACAAGATTTTAAATATAAAGATTGCGTGAAAGAAATGGCAATGGTTAACAAAGCTTTCATTGAAATAATGATTGAAGGTGATGCTAATGGTCGTGGTTTCCAATATCCAATTCCTACATATTCAATTACTCGTGATTTTGATTGGTCACCTACTGAAAATAATCGTTTATTATTTGAAATGACTGCAAAATATGGTACTCCATATTTCTCTAATTACATTAATAGTGATATGGAACCAAGTGATGTACGTAGTATGTGTTGTCGTCTTCGTCTTGATTTACGTGAATTAAGAAAGAAATCAGGTGGATTCTTTGGTAGTGGTGAAAGCACAGGCTCTGTCGGTGTTGTAACTATCAATATGCCAAGAATTGCATATTTATCTAAAACAGAAGAAGAATTTTTTGAACGTCTATCCAAAATGATGGATATCGCCGCAAGATCTCTTAAAATTAAGAGAAATGTTATTACTAAGTTATTAAATGAAGGTTTATACCCTTATACTAAGAGATATTTAGGAACTTTTGAAAACCATTTCTCAACAATTGGTCTTGTTGGTATGAATGAAGCATGCTTAAATGCTAAATGGATTGGCACTGATTTAACTCATAAAGAAGCTCAAGAATTTACTAAAAAGACATTAAACTTTATGCGAGATAAATTATCTGATTATCAAGAAGAATATGGTGATTTATATAACTTAGAAGCGACTCCAGCTGAATCTACATCATATCGTCTTGCTAAACACGACCGTAAACAGTTCCCTAATATTATTACCGCAAGCGAAAAGGGAAATACACCGTATTATACTAATAGTTCTCACTTACCAGTTGGTTATACTGAAGATGTTTTTAGTGCTCTTGATATTCAAGATGATCTTCAAACTTTATATACATCAGGTACAGTTTTCCATGTCTTTTTAGGACAAAAACTTCCTTCTTGGGAGGCAAGTGCTAAGTTAGTTAGAAAGATTGCTGAAAATTATCGTTTACCTTATTATACATTATCACCAACATACTCAGTTTGTCAAAATCATGGTTATATAGCAGGTGAAGTATATAAGTGCCCTGAATGTGGAAGAAAGACTGAAGTATATAGCCGTATTACTGGATATTATCGTCCTGTTCAAAATTGGAATGATGGTAAGGCTGAAGAATTTAGAAATCGTAAAACATATGATATTGCACATTCTCATTTAACTCATCATATAAATTATGAACATGACAATGCTGAATGTATCCATGAAGTAAAACAAAATAATGATATTTTACTATTTACAACTAAGACTTGTCCAAATTGTAAAATGGCAAAAATGTTATTAGATAAAGCTGGTATTAAGTATATTCCAATTGATGCTGAAGAAAATAAAGAAATGACTTTATCATATAATATTCGTAAAGCACCAACTATGCTTGTTCCAAAAGATGACAACTATGAAGTGTTAGACAATGTAAGTTTAATCAAGAAATTTGTGGAAGAATATGGAAAATAAAATATACGATATAATTATTGTAGGAGCAGGTCCTGCCGGAATGACAGCTGCTCTTTACGCTAAAAGAAGTAATAAAACTGTCTTAATACTTGAAAAAGAAGCAATTGGTGGCCAAATATCACTAGCTCCAAAAGTTGAAAACTTTCCAACCATAAAGTCTATTACAGGTGCTGAACTTTCAGATATGATGTTTGAACAAGTGATGGATATGGGTGTTGAATTTGAGCTTGAAAAAGTTGAACAGATTGAAAAAGTGAATAACGAATTTATTGTTACAACTGATTATAATACCCATAAAGCTCGTAGTGTTATCATCGCAACAGGAGCAAAACACAAGATGATAGGATTAAAAAATGAAGAAGATTTCCTTGGTAAAGGTTTGTCATACTGTGCAACATGTGATGGATCATTCTTTAAAGGAGAAGATGTTGCGGTAATTGGTGATGGTAATTCCGCATTACAGTATGCTCTTCAATTAAGTGATATTTGTCAAAAAGTTTATGTTTGTACTTTATTTGATAAATTCTTTGGTGATAGTGTACTTGTTGAAAGATTACATCAAAAGTCCAATATAACAGTTATTCCTAATATATCACTTGTAGATATTAAAGGTAGTGAAAATATTGATGAATTAGTGTTCGAAAATATGTTAGATAAATCTATATTTACGCTACCAGTTAAAGGATGCTTTATTGCGATTGGTCAAAATCCTGATAATGATATAATAAAAAACCTTGTTGAAATCAACAAGGCAGGATATGCGGTGGTAGATGAAACAACTACAACTAAGACACCAGGATTATTTGTGGCTGGTGATTGTAGGACTAAACAAGTTAGACAAGCAACCACAGCTGTTTCTGATGGTGCTGTTGCAGCGATGCAAGCGGTTGGATATTTAAATCAATAACCACGCAAATTTACATTATTAATATAGTTTTTTAGAAAGCTCTGGTATTCTAGAGCTTTTTCTTTTGGTACTTCGTGGAGTCCTCTTTTAATACAAGTATCACGATCAACAAAGTGCTGAAGGTATAATTTATTAGCACCTTTTAAGAATAATGCAAGTTCTTTTATTGCATCATCATTATGGTATTCTTTTACTAAGGTTGTTCTAAATTCAAAATCTAAATTGCTTTCTACTAGTATTTTCATAGATTCTTTTATATTATCCAAAGAGTATTCGTTAAGTCCGATAGTCATACTATATTTAAGTGGGGCATTTTTAATGTCCATTGCTACATAATCAATTAAACCTTCACCAATTAAAGCTTTCAACATTTTAGGGTTAGTACCATTAGTATCAAGTTTGATCTTTAACCCCGTCTTTTTAATTTTCCTTAGTTTTTCAGGTAAATCACTCATGAGGGTTGGTTCGCCACCAGTGATACAAACACCATCAAGTACATTTTTTCTTTTTTCTAAATAGTTTATAATTTCGTTAAAATCAAGAGGAGCATCAACATTACTAAAAACTAGAGGAGAATTGTGACAAAAAGGACATCTAAAGTTACAGTTATTGGTAAACAAAGTACAAACTACATAACCTTCATAGTCAACAAGCGAAACTTTTTCCATTCCATAAAAATCAGTTTTCATTTTCATCACCTATTAATTTAATTATTTCTGTTTTTAAAGTTTCAATAATTTCATCTTCTTGAAGCTTTTTGATTATTTTTCCTCTTTTGAAAAGTACTGCTGAATTTTTTCCCCCTGCAATTCCAATGTCTGCTTCCTTGGCTTCACCAGGGCCATTAACAACGCATCCCATAATGGCAACTTTTAAAGGTTTATGGATATCTTGAATAAATTTTTCAATTTCTTCTACAATTGGGGTTATATTATATTCGGTTCTACCACATGTAGGACAAACAATTAAGGTAGGTTTGGTATAAAGGTTAAACATCGATAAAATTTCTTTCGCAACTCCAATTTCTTTTATGGGATCACCATGAAGGGAAACTCTAATGGTATTACCAATACCTTTAGCTAGGATAGTTCCAAGTGTATAGCTAGATCTAATGGTTCCGCTTAAAAAAGTTCCTGATTCAGTTAAACCAATATGAATTGGATAGTTGTATCTTTTAGCTAGTTCTTCATTAATGATAATAGTATCGTTAATATTTGTTGCTTTTACGCTAAGGACTAAGTCATAAAAGTTAAAACTTTCCATAAGTTTAATAGCTTTATCCATACTTGCAAGCATTGCTTCTAGTTTTGGACCATGGTATTTATCTAAGAATTCTTGTTCAATAGAACCACTGTTAATTCCTATTCTAATAGGAATATTTTTTTCTTTACAAGCATCAACAATTAATTTAATTTTACTAGTATCTTTAATATTGCCGGGATTAATTCTAATCTTATCAACACCAGCAGTAATGGCAGCTAGGGCTAGGCGATAATCGAAGTGGATGTCCGCAACAATAGGAATCTTGATTTCCTTCTTAATTTCTTTAATGGCTTGAGCATCCTCTAAATCTGTAACCGCAACTCTTACGATTTCACATCCCGCTTTTTCAAGTTTGTTAATTTGTTCAATTGTTTTTTTAATATCCTTAGTTTTAGTGTTTGTCATTGATTGAATAACCACATGGTTAGTACCACCAATTAAAACATTACCAACTTTTATGGTTTTAGTCACTTTGTGCATAAAATCACCTCACTAATTAGTATAACATAAAATAAAAAAAAGAACCGATTAAAGGCTCTTATTTGCTTTTGGTTGTGGTTGCCTTCTTTGTCGCAGGAGTAGTAGTTCCTGTTGCGTTTTCAACAACTACAACTTTTTTCTTTTTAGTCTTTCTTTGTGGTGAACGAATATGACCACGACGTAAGAAATTATAAATAGTACTACGACTGGCTTCTACACCATATTGAGCTTGAACGATACGAGCGAATTCGCTAAAGTTAGTACCACGATATTCACGACGATATAACTTACAAACAAATGTGCTGATTTCAGTGTCATAAGTGTTATAAGGTTTATAGTTTTTGTTTTTGTGAATAACTCCTTCACGGCCTTCATCTAGAACTTGACGTTTTAAGTTTCTTACTTGACGAGTCGTAAGATCAAGCTTTTTTGCGGCCTGGGTACCATTGATTTCACCATTAATTAATTTGGTGATAACTCTTAATTTTTTACGTTCAATTTTAGAAAGTTTCTTTAGAGGTTTTTCTTCAACTAATGATACAGTTCCATCAGGGTTGATAACCTCAACCATCTTTTTTTCTTTAGTAGGCATAGGATAACCTTCCTTTCATCTTTATTAGTATACCATAATATGACATTATTTTCAACTGTTTTGATAGGAAATATTCATAAGTTAAAAGATAATAATAAAGAATGATAAGAAAATATATAAGTAATTTAAACCATAAAAAAATTAAAAAATGATATAATAATGAAGTGTAGGTGGTGATAAAATGACATATCATGATTTACAAATAATTGATGAAACTAACCATTATATTGTTGTAGTTAAACCAGTAGGGGTGTTATCACAGAAAGATATTACAAATGATGAAGATATGTTAACACTTATAAAAGCATATTTAGTTGATAAATACCAAAAAAAAGGAGATGCATACCTGGGACTTGTCCATCGTTTAGATCGAATGACTTCAGGTCTTATGGTATTTGCTAAAACCTCGAAAGGGGCAAGTAGACTCAGCGAAGAAATAAGAAATCATACCTTTATAAAAGAGTATATTACCCTTGTGGAAGGAAAAATTTGTGATAATGGTAGTTTAGTAGACTATTTAAATTTTGATGAAAAAAAATTAAAAGCTTACATTGATAATAAAAATGGTAAAGTTGCTCGTTTAAGTTATGAAGTATTAGCTTATGATGGTGATAATACTGTTTTAAGAATCAGACTAGAAACTGGAAGACACCACCAAATTAGAGTTCAAATGGCAAACTTTCATCATCCACTTGTTGGTGATAGTTTGTATGGAAGTAAAGTTACTAAAAATATTAAGTTACATGCATATAAACTTGCATTTTTAGATCCAGTAACAAAAGAACTAAAAGAATATATTAATTACCCAACGTGGTATGAAAGGAAGTAATAAAATGAATAAAGATAAAAATCGTCGTATATTTACCTCAGAATCTGTAACAGAAGGACATCCTGATAAAGTATGTGATCAAATTGCGGATGCAATTCTTGATGATTTACTTGCGAAAGATCCTAAATCTAAAGTTGCTTGTGAGGTTATCGCAACAACTGGTTTAGTTCTTGTTATGGGTGAGGTTACTACTCATAGTTATGTGGATGTACAAAAAATTGTGCGTTCAACTGTTGATAGAATTGGTTATAATCGTGGCAAGTTTGGTTTTGATGCGGAAAATCTTGCGATTCTTGTTGCCCTTGATGAACAATCTCCAGATATTGCTCAAGGTGTTGGTGACTGTGAAGGCGCTGGTGACCAAGGCATTATGTTTGGCTATGCATGTAGAGAAACGGAAGAATACATGCCACTTCCCATTACGCTTGCTCATAAATTAGCAAAAAAATTAACGGATGTTAGAAAAGAAAAATATCCAAAAGAACTTCGCCCTGATGGCAAAACTCAAGTATCAGTAGAGTACGATGAAGAAGGTAATGTTTTAAGAATTGATACAATCCTTGTATCAACTCAACATGATGAAGAGGTTAGTCTTGATTGGTTAAAGAAAATAATTAGAGAAGAAGTTATCAATCCAGTTGTTCCTGCTCATTTAATTGATGAAAATACAAAATTCTATGTTAATCCGACGGGAAGATTTGTCATTGGTGGACCTAAAGGTGATTCCGGACTTACTGGCCGTAAAATCATTGTTGACACATATGGTGGTTATGCTCCTCATGGTGGTGGTTCATTTAGCGGTAAAGATCCAACTAAAGTTGATAGAAGTGCAAGTTATGCGATAAGATGGGTTGCGAAAAATATGGTTGCAGCTGGATTTGCTGATAAACTTCAAATTCAAGTATCATACGGAATTGGCATGGCTGAACCTATTTCTATTTGTGTTGATACTTTTGGAACATCTAAATATAGTGATGAAGAATTAATAAATATTATTAAAAGACATTTTGATTTAACACCTAAAGGAATTATAGAAACGCTTGATTTAAGAAGACCAATTTATGCAAGCACTGCCGCATACGGTCACTTTGGACGAAGCGATTTAGATTTACCTTGGGAAAGACTAAATAAAGTAGAAGAATTAAAAAAGGAGTTACACTAATATGAAAATTTGTATTATTGGATCAGGTAGTACATATACACCTGAATTAATTGAAGGATTAATTAATAAAAGAGATTCACTTCCTGTTACGGAATTATATTTAATGGATATTGATGAAAGAAAATTAACAATTGTTGGTGGTTTATGTAAAAGAATGATTGAAGCCGCTAACCTTCCATGTAAAGTTGTTATGACAATGAATTATGAAGAAGCTTTACAAAATGCTGATTTTGTATTAGCTCAAATTAGAGTTGGTAAACTTCCAGCACGTGTTAAAGATGAAAAAATACCACTTAAGTATAATTTAATTGGTCAAGAAACATGTGGCATTGGTGGTATGTTTAAAGGACTAAGAACTATTCCTGCAATGTTAAAGATTGTTAAATTAATGGAAAAGTGCTGTCCTAATGCTTGGTTAATTAACTTTTCTAATCCATCTGGCATGATTGCTGAAGCATTATTAAATTATACTAATGTTAAAATGATGGGATTATGTAATGTTCCAATTAATATGATTGATGGAATTAAAAAACAAATGAATTTACCTAATGCGGAAGTTGAGTATATTGGCTTAAACCATTTTACTTATGTTACTAAAATTCTAGATAATGGTATTGATTATTTACAAGAAGCTATTAAACAAGGGGTTAACACTGAAGCAATGAAAAACATTCCTGCAAGTGGTTTTACTCCTGAGGAAATCGCCGCAATTGGAGCGATTCCATCATGTTACTTAGAATATTATTATTTTAAAGATAGTAAGCTTGCAAAACTTAAAGCATCACCTAAAACTAGAGGTGAAGTATGCATGGAATTAGAAGAACAATTACTAGAATTATATCAAAATAGTGCATTACATACTAAACCAGAACAATTATCTAAACGTGGTGGCGCAAGATATAGTGAAGTCGCAATATCATTAGTTGATTCAATTTGGAATGATAAAAACGACATTCAAGTTGTTAATATCTTAAATCATGGTGCTCTAGACTTCTTAGCAGATGATGATGCAATTGAAATTAGAGCATACATTGGTAAAGATGGTGCAAAACCTATTCCTGCCCATTTTGATAATGATCATATCAAAGAATATATTAAACAAGTAAAAGCATATGAAAAACATGCCGTTAAAGCCGCAATCTACGGTGACAGAAATGAAGCCTTACGTGCCCTTGTTATGAATCCACTAGTTGGTGATTTAAAGACTGCTGAAGCATGTTTTGACGAATTATATGAAGCTCATAAAGAATATTTACCACAATTTAATAAGGAATTAAATAAAGATGAAAAATAAATATTTAATTGGCGTTGATGGAGGAAACACTAAAACTGATTATTTACTATATGATACTTTTGGAAACTTTATTGATGGCATTAGAAGTGGAACTTGTAGTCATGAGGCTAAAGGACTTGGATTTGAAGGTGCCTACCGCGTAATGAAAGAAAATATTGAAACACTTCTATATCGTCACAATCTAAAAGTAGAAGATATCGCCGCTGCCGCATTCGGACTTGCTGGCGTTGATGTACCTTTTCAAAAAAGAGCGTTAGAAGAAATAGTTGAACGCATCGGTTTTACCAACTATGTAGTTTTAAATGATGGTTTTTTAGGCATTAAAGCCGCATCCCCTACAGGAGTTGGGGTGTGCTCTATAAATGGTACGGGAACAGTTAATGTTGGAATTGATAGTATTGGTAAATATTTTCAAGTAGGGGGAATTGGTTATGTTTCTGGTGATGAAGCAGGAGGATCATTCCTTGCTAGAAGAACTATTCAAACAGTTTTTAACGCATGCTTTAGATTTGGTGATGAAACATCCCTTGTTGAAGATGTTTTCAAAATGTATGAAATTAAATCTAAATATGAACTTCCAGATGCGATTTTACTAGGTAATGTTGATTCAACATATTTAATCAAAGCCTTATGTAAAAGAGCAAGTGAAGGCGATAAAAAAGCTATTGAAATCTTAGAAGTAGCGGGATCTAATATGGCAAGATCGATTGCTGGTGTTATTAGTGAACTAAACATTGATGGAGTGATTTATGTTATTCAAGCAGGTTCAGTGTGGGCAAAAGCAACAAGCCCTAAAATGAATGATAAATTTAAAGAAGTCGTTAACAAACTAACAAACCGTAAATGTGAATTTATAATTCTTAAAGAACCACCAGTTATGGGCGCGATAATTTGGGCTTATGAACTTGCAAATCAAAAACTACCTGATGAATCAACCAAAAATAAAATAAGAGATAGTATTAATAACTATCAAGAAAATCTATAATTTAAGCACCATATCAATAAAATGATATGGTGTTTTCTAAAAAACAATAGTCAAGTAACGATTGACCCTTAAATAATTGAACTTTAATGAGTATTATAATATAATATTAGTAATCAGAGGAGGTTAGCATGAAAATATCAGAATTATTAAAAACATATCGAAAAACAAATAGCTTAACTCAATCTGATATCGCAAGACAACTTTTTGTATCTAAACAAGCAGTAAGTAGATGGGAAAATGATTTAAGTTTACCAGATATCACCATGTACCCCAA
>ULQM01018820.1_pt1 | contig 17632 bp, 4 predicted proteins | sample 1954451 | NCBI WGS metagenome assembly ULQM01 (sample SAMEA4835655, study PRJEB28245) | human gut metagenome | biome: gut microbiome; material: fecal sample | place: Denmark | collected 2008 | reverse complement strand
GGCAGCCGCATTCGCGAAGGTCTTGCCATAGGACTCATCGGTGAGCAGCTTGGCAACGGTCTTGGTAGAATAGTCAATGCCGGTCTGAGCCAGCAGGGCGGTCAGGTTGGTGGAGTCGTTGATCTTCACACCGTCCAGTGCCTTGCCGATGCCGGTGATCATGCCATTGATGGTGCTGTCCTTAAAGGCAGCGTCAGCGATCAGCTTGTTCAGATCAGCCAAGCTACCGATCAGGCCATCCAGCATAGGCGGAATGTTCTTCAAGAATTCTTGATCCACAGTGGAGGGATAAGAGAACTTGTAGTCCTTGGTCTGGTATTCGCTGTAATTCCAGAACGCGTTGGTGGGATTCTCCTGGAGCAGATAGAACAGCGCACGGATGATCTGGTCTGCGGAGGAGGTGCCGATCTGGTCAAGTACCGCGTTGATGATGGACTTGTAATCCTTGATCGCGTCGATACCGCCCAAAATGGACTTCAAACCGCTGATGTTCTTGGTCAGCAGGTTGGCTACATAGCGGAGCACGGCGATCAGCGTTTCGCCCTGGTTTGCAGTAACGTGCTTTCTATTATAATAGCCTTCGCTGTTCTTTGCAGCGCTCTTGACCGTGCTGACTGTGCCGTGGCTTGCCAGGGTACCCCAGTCGATCTTGGGCAACTGAATGTTGATTTTCTTAGACTTGAGCAGTTTGTTCACCAGCGGAACGATGGCGTTTTGGATGTCGCACTTGTTCAGGTGGTTCAGATTCAGGTGAATGTTCACACCCAGTGCGTCCTTAACCAGGTCGTTCAGTGACTTGCCGGCCAGAGCCTTGACAATGACCTCAACATCTACGCCGTTCTTCTTCAGTACCGGAAGGAGAGATGTTACCGGCGACAGAAGATTGTTGACGAGCTGTGCCAGGCCATTATTATCAATGTAGTATGCCACATTGGGCAGTACTGCGGTGAGGGTATCGAACGGAGCGTCCAGTACCTTGTTCAGGAAGCCTACGATGGGATTCAACACATCCGTCAGTACGCTGTCGGTAGACTTCTTAATGTCTGCCTTGTACTGCTTGTAGGTCTTCACGTTGGGGCACTCCAGTGCCTCCAGCAGCGGAACGATGGCACTTTCGTAACCATTGCCGCCATAGATGCTCAGGGACTTCACATCCTCGATCACTTTGTACAGGTTGATCTCCAGTACAGAGGTCTTGGAATACTTGTCAGAGCCCTTGATGCGAATGCGCAGTTTGCCATTCTTCAGCTGTACGGTGTCCTTAGAGGAACCGAAGTTCAGGTTCTTCACCAAATCGGTAAGGATCTGGCCAACGGCCAAGTCGTCGCCTGCCAGCAGCAGAGACAGTACGCCGTCCAGCGGACGCAGGATCGCAGCCAGGCCGTTTACAAAGCCCTGCTGTGCCTTTGCGGAGCCATCGGTGAAGCCCCAGTTGATGTTGCCCAGCTTCTTCCAGCTCTTGGCGTTTTTGATCGCCTTGGCTGCGGAGGAGTAGGTCTTGCCGTAGCTGCCGTCCGTCAGGAGCTTAGCTACGCCCTTCTTGCTTACATCAATGCCGGCATAGCCCAGGTAATCCTTGTAAGGAGCAATGGCGCCGTACAGTGTGGAAGCCAGTTTGGTCAGGTTGGCGTTGGTGAAGATCAGGGAGCTAACCAGGTCTTTCAGGTTATCCTGCTTCACTACATCCAGGCCGGCCAGCAGACCGATCACGGAGGTGACCATGGTGTCCAGATCGCCAACAGCGTCGCTGGCGTCCTGCGCGGTCACACCGGCGGGATAATAGAAGCCGGTGGTCTTTTCCTGTACATACTGGAGGAAGGTCCAGTAAGCAGTGGTGGGATCTGTGGTCTTGGCGATCACAGCGTGGATGATGTTCAGCAGATCCTTCTTGGTCAGGCGGCTGATCATATCCAGCAACTGGCTCATGGAAGGATTGTCGATCACGACTTTCAGCAAATCAATGATCTGGCGAATTTGCAGTACATCGACCACCAGGTTGACCAGGTACTTCAGAACAGCCTCTGCATTCTTGCAGTTTGCAATGTCCTTAAACAGGGTGGTGGGCAGTTCAAAGCCAAAGTTAGCCAGCTGGCTGTTTACAGCGTTGATCACGGTCACATCGTTGATGCCCAAGCCAGCCTTGGTTGCGCTCTTCTTCAGCAGGCCGGTTACAAGGGCAATCGTCTGCTTGTTCTGCGCGTTTTGATCCTTGTCGTCCGTATTGGTCTTAAAGATCAGACCCAGTATTGCGGAGAACCATGCGTCGTTCTTTGCCATAGAGGGCATCAGGTTGGACACCTTTGCGCTCAGAATGTTGGATACGCCGTGGATCTCTCTGTACAGCGGACGAATAGCAGCAGTTGCAATGTTGTTCAGGTCCTTGTTCATCACAATGGACAGGCCCTTAAGCAGGTTGGTCAGCACGGAGACAGGCTTGCTGTAGAAGCCGTCCAGCAGCTTGCTGATGGGGGTGATGATGGCCAGCAGGCCGGTTGCGCCGTCCTTTACGCTGCCCTTTGCATACACGCCCAGGCTAAAGCCCTGTGCTTTTTCCAGATCCTTAAAGATGGGGTAGAGTACACCGTCATAGTAACCGGCATCCTTGGTCAGCACGCCGATCAGATCGGTGATGATGCCCAGGCTCTCGCCGAAGTTCTGGAAGAACTTGGTGTTGTTGCCTGCGCGGAAGCCCCAGTTGATCTTAATGTTGGTGGCGCCGGTCCAGCCGCTGGTGCTCTTGTCCAAGCGAATGGCGTTGTGCCAGGTAGGCAGGCTTGCCAGCTTCTTGGCGGCGGACTTGTTGGTCAGGTGATTGCTCACTGCGTGGGGAGAAATCAGACCCTTCAGCGCAGCGGCCAAAATGTTGTAGTGGTAAGCACCGGTCTTGCTGGTGTAGTACACCGGCTTGCCGGCCTTATCCTTCTTCTTGTACAGCTTCTGGTTGCTGTCGTAGAAAACATTCAGGCCCAGAGCGTCCTCGTTCACCAGATAGTAATCAATTACATTCTCCAGTGCAACATACATCTGAACCACCAGATTGGTCAGATGATCCTCAGTGTAAACCTTCTTGTCTGAGGTATCGGTGGACTTCTTGTCCCCGTCGTTCAGGAAGTTTAAGGTCTTATTGAGCATCTTCAGCATCGGGTTGGTGTTGTCGCTGCCCAGGATGTAAGAACCAAGGCTCACCAGACCGCACAGGATGCCGGGGGTGGTGTTCAGGTTGAAGTTGTTCAGTGTGGAGTTCTCCAGCACCTTGGACAGTGCGGAGTCCAGATTGGACAGCAGAGAAGCGCCGCTCTTACTGGAGGTCTTGGGCACCTTTGCCCACTTGGGCTGGGTCTCGATCTTTGCCATCTTGCCGTTCACTTTCGGGAAGTTCACGTCGATGGTGTTCTTGGTCTTGGTGTCCATGGCCTGGATCACATTCACCAGCTGACCGATGTTAGACAGCAGGAAGTAAGCACTTTTGGTGCTCAGGCCCACGAAGTTGGAATCCTTGTTATACACGCCCATTACGAAAGAGGCCTTGTCGTTGTACTTCAGCTGGAATACACCGTTGAGTACATCGCTGATGGTGCTCTTTTCGCCCAGACCGCCCATAGCGCGGATCAGACCGGTGATGATGGGCAGGTTGTTGGTAATCTTGTTGTCTGTAGCGGTTACATCATTCAGTAAATCGAAGATGGCGTTCAGCCAGTCGTTCACGAAGATGTTAACAAAGCAGTCCAGAATGTCTGCCGGCTTGCCGCCGTTTGCCAAGTTCTTAAAGTTAACCAAAGACTGGTTGTAGAAGAACTCTCTGTCGCCAACGGTATCGCTCTTAATCTTGTAATCACTATAAGACCAATCGGATGCCTTCTTGGTGTTGTCGGCGCTCTTTACATCATACTTGGCAATGAAGTTCTTGCCCATAATGTCCAGAATCTGGGGCAGGGCAACGAAAATATTGTTGGCGCCGCGGTTGTAAACAGAGCCGTCGGCCTCGGTGTTTGCACCGCTCTTTGCATCTTCTCTGTGGACTGCCACATACTGATCCACAGCAGCGGTAAAGGAAGTGGCCAGCTCGGACACAGCCTCGTTAACGGCAGTAGCGCCGTCGCCGGTGAGCTTCAGTGCATCAGCAATGCCGGATGCCTTGGCACCCTGCAGCGCCTTATCGGCTGCATAGATGTCTAAAATCACAGGGGTCTTAGAAGCATCGTACTTGCCGGTGGTGCGCTCGCCGTAAACCAGGCTGCTGACAATCTTTTTGCCGTTGTCGTCCAGTTTATAGACCGGGTTGCCGTCCTTGTCTGTCTCAGCGGGCTCATAAACCTTATGACCGTTTTCGTCCAGAACAGGATTGCCGTCGCCGTCTAATTTCTCAACATAAACGGGATTGCCGTCGCCGTCCTTAACGGGGTTGCCGTCTTCGTCCAGCTTAATCTTGTAGTCGTACTCGTAGTAGACCTTTGTTACATTGTAGTAGGTGAAAGTGTAATTCTTGTCACCAATCAGCCAATGCATCAGTGTGGGCAGAACTTTGTTCAAGTCCCAACCTAAGGCGTTAATGCCGGTGGGGCTGCCGTTTGCCTGGCCTTCTTTTTCCATCAAACCGGACAGCACACCGGCCAACGTACCGTACTGCGCATCGCCTTCCTGATTCAATGCAAGGGGAATAATAGCTTCGTCGATCACAACAACCAAAATGGGCAGTAACTTCATCAGGGTCTCTACCGGCTGCTTGTACAAGTTCATGTACACATCAGTGAGGGCGCCCTTTAAGTCTACCTTGGTTTCCAGCAGGCCGTTGACAATGTTCATCACAGCCTGACCGGTAATTGCGAACTTGGTAGAGCCAAAGTTCAAAGTTACGCCTTCCTCGTCATTCTCATCCAGCAGAACCATCAAGCGGTTAATGGTGCTGTTGGCAGCAGACAAATATACCTTGCTGGGGATGGCGTAATCGCTGTAATGATATTTTACTGTGCACTGAGCGGCGACGGTCTTCACGTCCAGAGGAGCAAAGAACAAGTTCAGTGAAGCATTAAAGTCGGAGGGCAAATCGCCGTAGGCAGTGGGATCCAAGTCCTTTAACAAGCCTTCGTCGATGCCGGCCAAAATCTTCTTTACAGCAGCAGAGCCGACTGCGTTTCTGTACATACCGTTCAGGGTAGCAGTCTTCTGCGGGTTGGATAAAGTATTAAAATAAGCAACGAATGCACTGGAGAACGGACTGGGAATACCGTTATCTGCATACTTGCCGTGAACATAGTTGGTAATGTACTTAACATTAGAGCTGATCAGCTTGTTACCGCCGTCCGGAGCCTTCTTTGCCAGGTCGATTTTTACCTGCTCCACAATGGGAGTGGTTACACGAGAAGCAAAGAATGCAGCCAAATCAAATTTATACTTGGCATCGTTTGCTGCAATGTTTGCACCAAAGCGAACGGCAAGCTCCATGTCATTGGTGTTCTTGCTATTTGCAAAGGAAGCCGGATCCACGCCGACCTGCTTGCAAAAATAACCGCAAATGGCATCGCTGATTGCGCCGCTGCGTGCTTTCTTTTCCAGGTCCTGGGGACGGTACTCCAGCTGAATGTAGTAAACGGCTTCGCTCAGGGTGCGGATTCTTAAATCGCTGCCAACAGCCTTTAAGTAACCGTTGTACACATCAAAGCAATTTGCAGCAGCTTTGTAATCCGCCAGAGCCAGCAGGTCATCCACTGCATACTTCTTTCCGTTTACGGAAACGGTTGCGTTCTGGATGTCTGCCAGAGTGACATGCAGCGCATCGGCATTGTCACGCGTTACATTCACGCCTGCGGCAGCCAGCAGGTCCACAACCTTGCCCATAGCCGTGTAGGCTTCGTCCAGAGCTGTTGCTTGTGCAGCCTTTTTGGTTTCGTACTGCTTCAGCAAAGCTTCCAGACCGATTTTGCCATCGGTGCCTTCAAGCGCATCTTTACACCAGTCAGCCAGTACCTTGTCGCTGTCGTTCTTATGCAGAGTGCAGAACGAATACAGCTGCGCAAAGGTCATCTTGGCGTCCTTTTCTTCAAGATATGCATAAGCAATCTCGGGGAACGCTGTGCCGGCAGGGATAACAGTGCTGTTTGAGGAGTCTACTTCGCCGTCGAGCAGACTACTCACCGCTGTTACTACCATGGGGGATACACCTTCAAGAACATCTTGAATGGAGGTGGTGTCCGTGATGGTCATTCCCAGCTTCTCTTCCAATGCTTTTTTAACGTCCTCCTGGTTGAACAAAGCCGGAAGGTAGGTATCTACCAATTCCGTCAGTGCGTCAAACGTGGACTTTGCACTGGTCGAGTCCTTCCAAATGCCGTTGTCACGATTCGCTGCAAATGCAGTAAATCCGACAGAGCAAGTGGTGACCATCATGACTACAGCCAAAAATAGGCTGAGCAATTTTTTGCCCGTCTTCATAATTCATCTCTCCTTCTGATATGTTGACGAACTTGTCGTTTTGGATTCACCTGGGCAGCGCACCCTTTTAGCGGAGGATGTGCTGACAAGCTGCGTTCACAATTTGTTCACAATTCCTCTGCTAAAAGGGCGCAGCATACCCACGCGTACAACAAATACAGTATATTTATACCAAATATAGAACGGCAAGTCAATAGGTTTGAGCAAACTTTTTAACAAAATGTGAACGGGTGGGCAGAATTCCCCGATTTATAGCGAAATTCCGGCGCAAAATTCTTTTTGTGAACTTATATAATTAGCCGTGTTTGTCCAGCAGATGGGTCTGCCCTGCACGCTTAGCGTGGATTTGCGTGGAGGATTCGGCGGCATTTATCGTTGTTTTTTCATTCGACAACAGCTGACAGAAATTCCACCGGTTTTAGAGGAAAAATTGTGGAAAACCATGTGAAAGATGTGGAAGTATTCCCGCCGTTACGCCAAAAAAACAATGATGTAAAGGAGAACGCCTTTGCGTGTGAAAAACATGTGTAAAGCATATAACCTTTACAAGCCAGAACTTGCGAAATAATGGACATTGTCTTTTATCTAAGCGACAAAATATGAACAAATTGTTAATTTCGTGTAAATTAAATTTGTCCGTTCGCACAAAAAATGGCCGCTCAAATTGTGCAACATTCCGAAAATCAGAAAAATCCCTACTCTTTATTGATTTTTGCCGGCTGGCGTGTTTTAATAAGAATGCGATAAATGTGTTTCTATGCGCATTTTCATAATTGCATGGCGTCCGGCTGTGATGCCTTCATCCTGAATATCGGATTGCCCGATGGTCAGAGGATGGGACGGCGCGTGCACGCAACCATTTTTCGTAAAAATCGTAAAACTATGGAGGTAAAAATTAGTGAAAGCTAAAAAGTTTTCCCGCAAATTGCTTGCGCTCTTTTTAGCCGTTTTGATGGCAATGAGCTGCTTTGCCGGTGCGATTTCCGCAACAGCAGCCACTGCGTCTTACAGCACGAAGTACCACGATCGGGACCTCGACTTCAACTCTCTGGGTTGGCCGATTCTGAACGACGAGCAGGCTTGCACAGCTTTGCTTGACTTTGTGGACTTAATGCTGGCAGATGCCAATATTGCTCCCATCAATGTGGATTTGAGCATTTTGGGCTCCATTACCATCAAATTGGGCAGCGTGGATGAGATTCTGAAGTCCGTACAGGATTTGGATTCCTTCATCGACGGTAAGAGCGGGATTATCTGGATGGCAGGTACTGCACAGTATGTCAGACTGGATGCACTGAACGGTATGTCTCGTTCCAAAACATCCTCTACGGATATTGTGCGCGGCTTGGTTAAGCTGGTGCGTAACCTTTCTTCAGATGCAGGCACTAAGGGCGCTAACGGTAACATTGTAAAGACCTTGCTTCGCGGCGATTTCGGCTTGGGTGTTGCCAACGGCGCATTCAATGTGTACAAGATTATCGGCGATGCGCTTGGCATGGCTGATGGCTACCAGTCCAATATGGTATACAATATTGTTCAGCAGCTGGTTTTGGAGAACACCGGTTGGTTTACGGCTGAAGAGAAGGCACAGATCCGGAAAAATCCCAATCTGGAGACCAACAAGCTGGATGCCATCCTGCTTGACAAACTCTCCACCCAGTTGCTCAGCAACATTACCGCACAGATTACTTATGCGGACGGCAGCAATTCTGCAGACAGATATAAACAACACTTGGCCAATCCCAGTGCCAATGTTCCGTACTACTTCAGCAATCTGAACTATGTATCGGAAGAAGACAGTTTGGTGAACGGCCAGGGCGTGGGTAATATCTATCTGTTCCGTTACAACGGCGAAACGCTGAGCGTAAAGCCCAGCGACAACCTGTACACCGTTGCCTACAAGGCATTTGACATGGCATGGCATACTGCCCTGAAGGATACTTTGGGTCAGTTGAACTCCAACACCGGCGGTTATGACTATAACTACTTTATGTGGTACACCGGTGCCACGACCCATAATACGGCTTGGAACTACAGCAATGTAGCCGGCAACTATGGGGATGCTGATGTTAAGGCTTGGGCCGCTTATGAATGCCAAAAGGCTGCAAAGGACCTGAAGCCCGGTCAGACTTTGGCTGACCAGTACAAGGACGCTGCTACTTTCTTGACATTCGTTAAGGATGACCTGGAGAAGTACAACGACCGTGAGATCGTTAAGGATCCCACCTACACATGGCGTGACATTGATTCTACATACCTGTTTAACAAGCTGCGTTACAGCGCTCTGTCCGAGCACTACTTCAAGCAGGCTACCGGCCCCTTGAACTGCAGCTTTGCAGAAACCGGCATGCCGAATCTGACTGCCTTTATGGACAATGAGTACCATAACTACAGTTCTCTGCCGGCAGCGCTTAACGATTTCTTGGTTGCTGCTGTAAAGGACTTTGTTCCGGGCTTTGATGCAAGCAAGCTGAACAAGACCGGCTCTGAGGATGCTGCAACTATTGCAAGCACCTTGGTGGGCAATATGTTCCAGGTATTGCAGCACATTGCTGACGCTACCGATAAGAACATTCTCAGCGCTTTCTATCGTGAGAACGGTGCAGGCGCCGCATTGACCGAGGCCAATATTGAGAGCGCGATGATTCCCTTTGCAATTTCTGCACTGCGGAATATCCCCGACTTCAAGAAGGGCATCCACAATGAGGACCTGGACGCTTGTGACGATGCGGAGGGCGTAGCTGCTTTGGCTTTGCAGCTGTACCTGAGCTACGTTCTGCCGGAGAAGGATTATTCCTCTCTGATGACCAAGGGCGCAGACGGCAAGTATGATATTACAATGAATACCTTGCTGCTGATGGCTCGTGATGCTGTGGGTTATGTAATGAGCCCCTATGTTGTCATGCACGACAAGGACGGCAACCTGTGGAGTCCGGAGACCGCTACTCTGAATGACGGCGTTTCTCTGTTTGATCTGCTGAATTCCGTTGTTGTTTACTATGCTGGCACCGACACCTTTAAGGACGGCGAGCAGGGCAAGGGCCTTGCCAATCTTCTGGGCGTTTGCGACACCAACGGCAATTGCCTGGTGAAGCTGTCCAACTCCCTGTGGGATAACATCAATGTGATCGCCAACAAGCTGCTGCCTGTTGCAGGCGTGCTGCAGTATGGCGACACTTCTAAGAAGGGTCAGCTGGACTCCAACGAGCTGATTTACAAGGATGTTATTGAAGGCATGCTGAACATTGGCACCGCCAATGCAGCCGGTCAGTACGGCGCAACCGGTTTTGTAACCCGCTTGATGACCATGGTTTCTTCTGCGCCTATCAAGACCAACGGCGTTGTTCGTACGGTTTATGATTTGTTGGCTGATCTGGTGAACGTTGTATTCGGCGGCCGCTACGGCACAGCTCGTAATGTGGTTCCCGCTGCTGCTACAAATGATCATCCCTTTGATGACCTGCTGCAGAAGGACACCTTTGCCGGCACCAGCGTTAAGACCAGCTACGGCGTCATCGGTACTTTGGTTTATAACCTGTATGAGGCTCCCGGCGGCGTAGGCGGCGACAGCGGCAAGAAGGACACGGTTCTTCCCGGCGCTATGTACACCGTACAGGCCGTGAACAGCTTGATTGGCGGCTTGATCTCCACCTTGGCAGATCACAGCATGAAGCAGGCTTCCATTCGTGTCCAGGATGGTAATGTGACTCTGTTTAACAGCCAGTCCACCACCAAATTGGCAGTAACCAACAACTGCTACGGTCTGAACCGTGCAGTGAAGAACGCAGAGGGCAACTTTGTTGCTCGTGGCCGTTACAACATTGAAGTTACCAATGTTGTTGCCGACAATGCTGCTGCAACCGTGAACTTCACCAAGCAGACAGTGAAGCCGGAACAGGCTGCAAAGTTTGATGTAACTGTAAAGGGTATTACCAAGGATACGGTTATTACCTATACGGCTACCTATAACATTATTGATACCAATACAAAACAGGCTGTTTATAACGACCTGACTTGTAAGACGTATCAGTTCCTGACCACAGATAAGAGCTGGGCTGACTCTGTGTATCCCGGCGGCGGTCTGGACGGCAACTTCAATCAGGCTAAGAATACAACCACTTCTGACGGTAAGCAGAATTTGAAAGTTTCCGGCAGATTCGGTGCTAAGTATTTGACCACCACTCCGCTGGATGTTACTTATCCTGAGAAGATGATTGTCAGCACTTCCGACTTGGGTGCGATTAGCGACTACAAGCTGCGCTTATTGAACCACACCAAGCAGGATCGTACTATGGATGGTGCTTACTCCTATACGGATGCTACCGTAAAGGATGCAGTAACCAACCAGAATGTGACTGTTAACTGGAGCAACGCCATTGCACTTTGTGACCCCATTACCGGTGATGTACTGAACTACGAAAAGGTAGACTACACCACCGACGGCGGCCAGACTTGGGTTAAGGGCGTAAAGGCAAACCAGGTACCTGCCAGCGGCGTAACCCGTGTGAACCACGCATACACCCTGCAGGAGCTGAAGGCCGGCAACGGCTTGAAGGCTGCCGTTAAGGATGGAAACGGTTACTACACCGCTGTTTATCTGAATAGCGGCAACGGCAACTTTACTTATTCTCAGTTGTTGCAGAATGTATCTTGCGCTTCCGGCATCAACGGCTTCTACATTCAGACTTCTCCCATTGAAACCAACGATTCCGCTGTGGCATTCACTGCGTTGAAGTATGATGGCAAGACGGATATTCCGGCGATTGAGAAGCAGACGGTTAAGCTGGCATTCTACACCGGCGCAAGCATTGCCGGTGCAAACATTGATGTAACGGTTGCTGATACCGGCGATATGAGCCAGTTCAACAGCGCATACAGCGCACTGAGCAATTATGTCAAGAACTACAGACCTTCTGACTTCAAGGATTACGATGAAGCCAACGGCACTTCCGCAACCTATGATGTGGCTACCGCTGCTTTGGCTGCAGGCTATCAGGCTAAGTATTCTCCCTTGAATCAGAGTACAGCTTCCACTCTTGCAAGCAACTTTACAAAGGTTCCTGTTACGACTGAGGTTGCCTCCGCTCACGGCGAGGTTGCTACAGTTCCCGTACAGGATGCAGCCGAACTGCCTGAGAATCTGCGTGCAACCGCAGTGACCGACTGGTCACTCTACTATGCAGATGAGGATATGACAAAGGTTTATTACACTAATGTGCCTTTGACTGACGACGATGTAACCATCGGCGACGATCCGAATTCTGGTACAGAGAACTATCAAAACCTGGAGGTTGTTAAGGTTGACGGTACTTGGTATTACAAGAACAGTCAGGCTTATGCGACTGCTTGGAATACAGACAGTTACGATGCGCCTTATGCCGTCGACGGTGCTGCTAAGCAGGGTACATACAATCAGATGAAGTTTGACCACTTCAATGATAACGGTGTGCTCACCAGTGGAGATTACACTGTAAAAGTGTTGCTGACGCAGAAAACAATTGTAAATGACGGCTCAGAAAACCGTGCGCTTGCTATGCAGGCAAGAGACAAGATGCGCTATGCTGTGGATCAGTGCGCGCAGATGCTGAGCGTTACCGTTGCCGGTCAGATCTTCACGAAGGTTTCTACCGTTCGCGACGGTATGACGGACGCCAACTTCAATTTGCCCGAGTACCAGAAGATGGTATCCGTGGCGAAGGATGCTGAAGGAATGTACGCTGCAGATATTTACCTGAAGAGTGACGAGTCCAAGACGGTGCTTGCCACCTGCGGTTGGAACCAGATCGACCAGACCATTGCCGACCTGGCCAGCAAGAACGGTAATGACGCTGCGGATTATACCTATGCATTCTCCACCAGCACTTCTTCTTTGCAGATTGAAGAAGCTATCCGTATGTTTAACCTGTACATGGGCACTGTGACCGAGCGCGGCTATATCGGCGACAAGGTGGAGGCTGAGGTTTCTCACGCCAGCGGCAGCGCTTACAGCGCAATGACCACCACCTGGACAGATTCCGGTAAAGTCGATGCAGACGGCAATGCCATCAAGAATGCTGCAATCGCCACCACCGCGACTTCCGCGAAGTACGGTGCTGTTGAGGGCGGCAAGCTGGTTAACAAGGGCGAGAAGGTTTACACCGACGAGTCCTGGACCAACTATGTGAACGCACTGGCTGCTGCTGTAGATGTTGCGACCACCGGTAACGGCGACTACGCCCATAAGGACGCTGCCACCTATGTTCCGGCTGATAAGGACAACTACACCGCTAACCTGTCTGCTTGCTTCACCGCTTACAAGAACCTGGTAGATGCAGAGAACTCCTTGGAGGAGACCACAACTGCTCCTTCTGAGGGCTTCGCTGTAACCGGTAAGGTGCTTGCTTTGGCGAACACCAAGGGCGAACTGGCCAGCGAAAAGTTCACCGTTATCGGTTGTGATGTTGTGATCAACGGCGAGACCGTGGCTACCACCGGTCAGGATGGTACTTTCACCATTCCGGCTTTGGCAAACGGTACTTACACCGCAACCCTGAACTATAAATATGGCTATGACCGTAATATCACCATCACGGTGAAGGACGGTAATGTGGATCTGGGCAACCTGGGTATGGTTGTTTGCAACTTCAATAAGGATGGCTATGTCAATGCTTCTGACTATGCTATCTATTTTGCTGCTTCTAACACCAAGCTGGGTGCTGCGAAGTACAACGCTTCTTGCGACTTCAACCACGATGGCTATATCAATGCTACAGACTACGCTGTTTACTATGCATTCTCCAATGCAAGACTGAGCAACGCAATCTACGGCTAAATCCTAACGTAAAGTACCCGGGCGGTGCTTCGGCACCGCTTGGGTCACACTGATTTTGATTATGAAATTGAACAAACTGAAGAGAACACTTGCTGCTTTCTTATCGTTTGTATTGATTTTGACCTTAACCTCTATAACCCCGCTGGCGGCCCAGGGTACCTTGGGCAGCGAGCAGCCCCACCTCTCCTGCACCTTTACGGACAGCGAGGGCCGGGCGGTAGACGGCAATGCACTGTCTGCCGGGGATTATACCGTATCCTTTACGCTTTCCGGTATGCAGTCCTTTGCCGTGATGCAGTACACCATGTCTTATGACGCGAATGTGCTGACGGTCAACGGGCACAGTGATCTGCTGTCGGACAGTTTGCCGGATCAGCTGCGGGGCCTTGGCGCCACCGGTGTGTTGGTGCAGAATGGGACCATCAACTTTGGTTTTATCACCAGGGTGGACCAGACTGCAACGACCACCGCCATTGATGCGGCGGGTCAGCTTCTTTTGAAGTTGCAGGTCACCGTGACTACGGAAGCGCCTGTGGACTTTGCAAAGATCGTGACCTTGGATACGGACCCGAACCAAACCTTCATTGAGGCAGATTATGCCGACTATGCCGATTACGGCACAGCTGACCAGGACTGCTATGCACTGGTCAACGCCTTTGACGGCTATAACGCAACGCTGTATCTCATGAAAGCGGATCTGTCACCGGCCACCGGCCATGCCGTTACCGGCAGGGTGCTGGCGCTGGCCAATACCAATGGAGATTTGGCGGGAGATACTTTTACAGTTCGCAACTGCGATGTAGTGATTGCAGATGAAGTGGTGGCAACCACCAATAATGACGGTTGCTTTACCATTCCCTCACTCCCGGCAGGGGAGTACACCGCTACATTGCGCTATGCCTATGGTTATGATCGCACGGTTACCTTTACGGTAGCAGACAGCGATTTGAATTTAGGCGATTTAGGTATGGTTGTCTGCAACTTTAGCAAGGATAACTATATCAACGCCGCAGACTACGCAATTTACTATTCGTCCGCTAACGCGAAGCAAGGCGCAGCGAATTACAATGAGGATTGCGACTTTAACCATGATGGCTATGTGAATGCTACGGATTATGCAATCTATTATGCGTTTAGTAACTGTAATTTATCTAAGCTAAGTTATTGATAACGATTTAGGGAGGAAAAGAACGTATGCGTAAAAGCGCAAAGAAGCTTCTTTCCGGTGTGATGGCTGGTTTGATGGTAGTCTCCATGGCTCCCATCTCTGCACTGGCTGCTAACTCTTATGAGCCCGGCGATGTTGTTGCAAAAGAAGATTATGTAACAGCGGCTGATATTGCTCCTGAGGTAGATATCGTATGGACGGCTTACACCGGTCTGAACAAAGCTTTTGTTACGAATGGTGATGCAGAATGGGAAAACTCTGCAAATAACGACACCTATGCAGATCTTTCTAAGGTTGACCTGACCGGTAAGACTGCTAACAAAACCGATTTCCCGGCTGCTGCAATCAAGAGCGACAAATATTATGTAACCGCTTCCTTTATCCTGAAGAACTACGGCGGCCAGTTTGGCAACTGCACCCTGTCCTTCGGTTGGGATGATGCTTTGAAAATTGGTAAGAGAACGGCTAAGGGCTTTACCGCCGGCGACTGCGGTATGCTGGTTCCTTCTTATTCCAATGTGACTAATGCAGACGGCGAGGCATATCTGACCGATTCTGCAACAAAGTTCAATGACACTTATTATTCCCTGTCTATCGCTACTCCGCATCTGCCGGAGACCGGTTCTGTTGTGTATGTCGGCAACGACTATACCTTTGAGACCGACGGCCCCTTAGGTGGCGATGATGGTCTGGGTGTTAAGCTGGATGGCCTGTATTTGGGTACTGTTGGTTTCCAGGTTGCTGAAGGCACTGTGATTTCTGACGACCTGCTGAAGTTCGGCGTAAACGATTGGCCGGCTAACGACCCCGGTTTGTGCAACCTGTACATGGGTTCCGTTGACACCAATCGTATGTATACTTTCACCGGTATGACCGAGTATGAGGGTACTACTCCTGCTATGGGTACTCTGAAGATCGCTGGCAACAGCGCTCCGGAGACCAAGTCTTACACCGTAAACTATGTGACCGAGGATGGCAAGGACCTGGGCACCGAGACTGTGGAACAGGGCAAGAGCCCTGCTTCTGTACCGGCTCTGCCCACTAAGGATCCCGATGCTGCCGGCCACTACAGCTATGCTTGGGATACCGATCCCACCACAGCGACCATCTCCGCAGACACCATCTTCACTGCTAAGCTGACCACCACGCCGCATAATCCGCAGACTCTGGAAAGCAACATTGTGGATGCCACCTGCGATAAGGACGGTTCTAAGACCGTGACCACCAGCTGCTCTGATTGCGGCTATGTGATCAGCAAGAATAACGTGGTTATCCCCGCTACCGGTCACAAGTGGGGCGAGTGGAAGCATGACGACTCTACCGCTAAGGCTGAGTCCAAGCACACCCACATCTGCGAGAATGACGCTACTCATACCGAGAGCGCTGCTTGTAACTTTACTTCTCAGGTAACCCAGAACCAGACTGCTGTTCTGCCTGAGATCACCACTTACACCTGTAAGGACTGCGGCTACTCCTACACTGAGGAGACCAAGCCTGCTCTGGGTCATACCCACAACTACGGTGCCCCCGTTGCTGATTACACCAGCGGTGAGGCCTTCGTTGAGGGTAAGGATTACACCCACACGGCAACCTGCACCGGCGAGGGTACCTGCAGCCAGCCGACTAAGACTGACAAGTGCACCTTCGATAATGGTGTGGAGACCAAGGCTGCTACCTGCACCGAGGACGGCGTGAAGACCTTCACCTGCACCGAGTGCGGCGGCACCTACACTGTAGCTATCCCGGCTACCGGCCACGCTTGGGGCCAGTGGAGCCATGACGCTGCAACTGCAGAGGCTGATGCCACCCATACCCGCGTTTGCGCCAATGACGCTTCTCACAAGGAGACCAAGGCCTGCGACTTCACCGCTAAGGTGACCCAGGAGGCTACTCTGGATCAGGCCGAGATCACCACTTACACCTGTAAGGACTGCGGCTACTCCTACACCAAGGAGACCGCTCCGGCTCTGGCTGGTGTGACCGTAACCGTAAATGCTGTGGAGAACGGCTCTGTAACCCTGGCTGGTCAGGATGTGACCGCCGGTGGTTCTAAGAAGTTCGCTGAGAACGGCACTTACACCCTGGTTGCGACTCCCAATGAGAACTGCACCTTCGTAGGCTGGCAGACTGGTAACAAGATCGTTTCCACCGATGCTACCTACACCACCGTGGCTATCGCTGACGTCACCTACACGCCCGTGTTCGCTGAGTCCGCTAAGCCCGTTCAGTTCACCTTTGTTGATATGTTCAACAACGTGATTTCTTCTCAGTCTGTTGCTTCTGGCGCAGATGTGAAGATCCCGCAGGCGCCCACCTACACCGGCTACACCTTCACCGGTTGGTCCGCAGATGAGGCTACCATTAAGGCCGCTACCTCCTCCATGACTGTTTATGCACAGTATGAGAAGGACGCTGCCGCTACCTACACTGTAACCACTGACGCTGATGCTACCGTTGCTTACGGCAGCAACTCCGCACAGGGTACTCTGGCTGACGTTCCTTACGGCACCCAGGTAACCGTGTCTAAGGCCGGCGCTACCGCTTGGGCTATCGACGGCAAGATCGTTGCTTACGGCGACAGCTACACCTTCTATGTTGCTTCTGATGTAACTGTGAAGGCGGCTTCCGCTACCACCCAGGCTCCCGTTGTGGCTGCTGTTTCTGCCAACCAGGTTGCCGGTTCTTACAAGGTTGAGTTCGTTGCTACCCGCGCTATGGTGGATGGCTGCACTTACCTGAAGTCCGGTTTTGTGTATGGTAAGAACCTGACCGATGCTGACCTGACTCTGGCCAACGTTGGCAAGAAGGGTTCCGCTGATAACTCCGGCGTTGTGAAGGCTGCTTATGCCAACAGCACCGAGGGCAGCACTCAGTTCATCCTGAGCTATGGTATCTCCGCTCAGACCGGCACTGCCTCTGCTAAGGCATTCTTGACCTACAAGGATCAGAAGGGCAAAGTGCAGACCGTGTACTCTGATGTGATGAACCACACTTACGCTTAATCGCGTAAACACCTATTTATCGCTCCTGCCGGCGGGCAACTGCCGGCAGCGATATAAGGCAATTTAGGAATAGGAGGAATGTCTTCATGAAAGAAGCTTATTCTAAGCCTGTTGTCGACGTCAAGGAATTTCAGCAGATCAATGTGATGACCGCAAGCGGTCCTGAAATTATTGGTGGCGAAGACGACTAATTGCAATTAGTAAAATAATTGCTCGAGCGAA
>ULQM01030487.1_pt1 | contig 17766 bp, 20 predicted proteins | sample 1954451 | NCBI WGS metagenome assembly ULQM01 (sample SAMEA4835655, study PRJEB28245) | human gut metagenome | biome: gut microbiome; material: fecal sample | place: Denmark | collected 2008 | reverse complement strand
CGAACTCAGGAAGTTTGAAAGAGAGATGCGTCAGAAACCTAATTTTGACAGGCGAAATGATGATAACAATGAAAGCGAGATTGCACATTTCTCTGACAACAAAAATCTCAACGCAAACAGAAATAAGAAAGAGGTCGGTTAATTTTATGACAATAAAAATAAGAAGTCCCACTCAAAACAATGCAATTAAACAAATAAACTTTAGGAGATGATAACTTGAACGAATATGAAAGACAGCGCAGAATAGCTGAAAGTACAAAGAAAATGTATCCACCGGGTACAAGAATTGAACTTATTAGTATGAAGGACCCTTACGCACCTGTTCCGGCGGGCACAAGAGGAACAGTAAAATTTGTTGATTCAATGGGAACGATATTCCCTGAGTGGGACAACGGTCGTTCACTTGGCGTAGTGCCCGGAGAGGACTCATTCAGAAAGCTTACACAGGAAGAAATCGAAGCAGAAAACCAATCTAAATCAGAAGTTGAAAATGGAACTCCTGATGAGGATAGCGGAATGACTATGGGAATGTGAGGTGAGGTTTAATCAATAAATCTTCGTTTGGAATGAAGATTTATGTCCATCAAATTCTTTGATATGTTTGCAGGCTCGGCGGTTTTCGTTCAGGTCTTGAAGCCATAGGTGGTTTTGAGTGCGTCGGATACTGCGAAATCGATAAGTATGCAAAGCAGGCATATGAAGCAATATACGATACCGGAGGTGAACTTTACTTTGATGACGCAAGAAAAATTGTACCCGAACAGTTACCCGATTTTGACCTTCTTGTTGGAGGATTTCCCTGTCAGTCCTTCTCAGTCGCAGGAGCGAGAAAAGGATTTGATGATATAAGAGGAACGCTGTTTTTCAAGATTGCTCGAATTGCTGCCGTTAAAAAACCTAAGTATCTCTTCATCGAAAATGTTCCCGGTCTGCTTAACCACGACGAAGGCAGGACATTTGAAACAATCCTCCGTACATTGGATGGCTTGGGGTATGATGTGTGCTGGCAGGTACTTAACATCAAAAATTTCGGATTGCTGATAAAAGCTAAGACCAAAGACGGTTATCAGGTTGCATATCCCGGCGACAGTATTGATACTGCATTTTCGGGAGAAAATTCAAGGCGTGGTAGAGTCGGCAATCAGATAGCGCATACTCTGACAACCTCAGCAACGCAGGCTGTATTCTATCTTTTACATGAAAGGGAAAATGATAGAATTAGCCATCGACCGTTGACACAAAGTGTCAAACTGGTCGGGCGAAATGAATCTAATGAAATGGACACTCGTGTCCATTTCATTGACCTGAACCCCGACCCTAAGCTGACAGAAAATGCAAGGTGTATAACTGCAAGACACGATTCGGGAATCAGTAACCGAAAGGCTGAACATTCGGGAGTGTTTGTAGAAAATTCAGATGTTCTCGATAACAATGAAAAATTCGCAGTTGCTTTTGTTGATCCAAACGGAGAAGTCCATATCGGCAGAATAAGAAAGCTTACTCCGAGGGAGTGCTGGAGATTACAAGGCTTCACGGACGATCAGTTCGACAAGGCAAAAGCAACAGGACTATCTGACAGCAGACTTTACAAGATGGCTGGTAACGCCGTTACAGTCAATGTAATCTCTGAAATTGGGAAGATTACCAAAAAAGTAAACGATAAAAATTAAATAACAACAACTAATATCAATCGCTCCGAACGACTGATATTGGTTTTCATATATATAGCCGTTGGTTGAGTTAAAAACTTAATCAACGGCTTTTTCTCGTTTCAGGGGCGATTGGTATTTTAAAAATTTTGGCGAGATGAGAATTATAACTCCCCACCGCTGACAATGTTTCCTCTATCGTAATGTTATGCGGTGGGGAATTGCCAACGGCAGCTCGCCGTAAGGAAGTGAGAATATCAAAACCCCTGTGAGTTGGATGGGAAATAAAACTTCCATCCTTCATATTTTGTACGCACTGTTTCCTATGAATTACGAGAGATACATTGAACCATTCGGAGGCTCGGGAGCTGTACTTTTAGGAAAGAAAAAGCCTGATAAGTTCGAGGTTTACAACGACTATAACCATAATCTTGTAAACCTCTTTCGCTGTATGCGTGACAGACCTTTGGCTTTCATAAAAGAGTTGGGATTCTATCCGCTTAATTCAAGGGATGATTTCAATGCAATAAGGGATTTTTTCAGGCAGGAAAAGTTTGATGATAAATACCTTGATGAGGAGTTGCAGTTGACGAAAATTATCCTGCCTGAATTAAAAGCAGACGAAGTCATAAATCTTTATGTCAAGATGAAAAAGGACTACGACTTGCGCAGAGCAGTAATGTTTCTTAAACTTCTGCGATACAGCTATTCAAGTTGCGGAAAATCATTTGCCTGTCAGCCATTTTCAGTAGTAATCCTTTTTCAACTGATAGAGCAAGTCGGCAAAAGACTTGAAAATACGGTGATTGAAAATCAGGATTTCGAGGTTTTAATCAAACATTATGACAGAGAAAATGCCTTTTTCTACTGCGATCCGCCCTACTATTCAAGCGAGTATGTTTATCAATGCGGATTCACTTGGGATGACCATCTGAGGCTGAAAAACACACTTGCAAATTCAAAAGGCAAATGGCTTGTATCATATAACGATTGTGAGGAAATCCGCAATTTGTATGACGGTTACTTATTCTTTGATTTCACAAGGTTACACAATATGAAACAGCGAATAAATGCAGGCGAAAAATTCCCCGAACTGCTAATCAGCAACTACGATATGTATGAAAGGCAGAGAAACAAGCCGTTGCAGTTGAGCCTGCTTGACTTGACAACCGAGCAACAAATTGATTTAGAACAAATTTTGAAGGAGTGTATTATTAACAATGGAAAATAGAATTTATGTAAGCATACCGTTTGATGCATTGATGGTTGCAGGAATTACATCCGACTGTGCTGTGCAGATTTCAGCTATGGACGGAGCAATTCTGATTGAGAGGTGCAATGATGACTGCAAAGAATGTTGTTGCAACTGTATCTGCGATGAATGCAGAGTAGAGTTTGCGGAAAGCGAGGATGAGTAATGCTCAGGTTGTTCAGAGTTCTCGGAAAAAGAGGAAGAATTACAATCCCTTTTGAAATCCGTCAGCGAATCGGATTCAGATACAACGATGTTTTATCATTCATCCAACAGGATGACGGTTCGGTAGTTGTCAGGAAAGAAAAAATCTGCGACAACTGCAAGGAGTTAGCAGAAGAATATGAGGAAAATTTCACCCTTGAAGATTTCCTCGACAGCCTGTCCGAGGAAGAACAGAGAAACGCACTTCTGCATCTTTCTCTGCTGTGGGCAGAAAAACAGAAACGCTAAATCGGAGGTGATTTTATAATGGCACAAAATACTAATTTCAAAGTAAATAAATACAACAATCAGAAAAGGAAACTACCGTATATCAAGGTAAGGATTGATAAGCTCGTTGATGTAGATGATTGCAACACAAAGGCGTTTGCAAGCGTTACCATAGGCGGTGCGGTTGCAATTCACGAAATCAGGGTTATGGACTCACACAAGGGGTTGTTTGTCACAATGCCCTCAAACAACTTTGTTGATAAAAACGGCGAAAAACAATACAGTGAAATCGCCCACCCAACCTCAAAGGAAGCGAGGAAAGCCATAAGTAACAGAGTTATGGGAGCGTACAATCAGGCGCTTGATGAACAGCAGAGCGAGGTTGAATCCGAGGATGAGAATAAGGAAGAAGCAGAACATTTTATTCAAAGTTTGTAAATAATATTTGAAATTTCGTTTTTCTGAGGTATAATATTACAAATTGAATTTGAAAGGAATCATAATATCTATGAACAAAAAAATCGCAATATTTGAATGTTTGAAGGATAAACTTATTAAGATGGGCTTTTTGTATCATACGCCAAAATCACTTTTAATTGTCCAAGACCGAAATGACGTAAAAAAATATGGACTTATACATTTTACATTTTCCGAAAACATTGAAAAGATTTTAGAGAATGGTGTGATTCCCGGAAAAGATTATTTGTATCGAAAAGAAAAAAATCTTTGTTGGTTTTATATTAATTATCCTGAAACATATAGTCAAAATCTAAAGGTTATAAAAAGTAAAGGGCAGCGATCAAATGTTGATTGTTATATTATCATTAAAGGTTTTTCAGAGAAACAACTTAATAATATGCGTATTAGAAAGGAAAATGATAATGCGGTTGTTCACATTGGAGTTTTAAAAACAAACAATATGGAAGCTGTTAAGATTTGAATTAAAACTCTGGACTTTGGCTTTCTTTTTGGTATAATGCTTGCTTGAAAGGACGGCGATAGCATGAAAAAGAAAATCACAATAATGCTGACATTGATTTTAGCAACAGGAACATTCACAGCTTGTACGGCAGAAGAAAAAATGTATAACAGTTCTTTATCACCCACGGTTTCAACTTCCGTGGGTGTTTCTGCATCTGGAGGAAGTTCTGAAATGGCAACAACCGAAACAATGCAATCCACCGAAAAAGCCACCGTTTCAAAAGAAACAGAGCCTTCGGGACAGAATACCAAAACCATAGAAAAAGCCGACAGTGGGCAAAATTCGGCGGTTGTTTCGGCAACGGATCCGATTCAGAAAACACAATCCGAGGTTCGGAATATCAGCAAGAATACAGCGAACAGTAATAAGCAAAAATCAGAATCGACTGCTAAAAAAGAAACTGAAAATTCTACTCAAAATCCTGCTGAAAAGCCAACGCAAAAGCCTGTGCAGAAGCCTACGGAAAAGCCTACGCAACCGCCTACCAAAGCAAAAACTGTTGATGTTCAGTATGCGGTGAGTGCCTGCATAGCCTACGGTCAGCAGCTTGGAATGAAATACGATTCCTCACTGAACACAGGCAACGCAAGCTGGTTCTCGCCCACAAACGCATCATATTATGATGATACGCAAAGCCTGAAAGCAGATTGCTATGGTGATGTTGAGTATGTAGCCTACTACTACCAAAGCAGTGGCATTACTTCAAGCGACTTATCATTCAATGTTATCGCAGAAAACAACAAAATATATGTAGTCTACTGTTGAGCAGACGATTAAACAAGGCACTCACTTTATTGTGGGTGCTTATTTTTTTGAAAGGATTTATCTTAATGAAAATAAACCAAATAACTCTAACAGATCTCCGCCGTATGAACGGCAAGGAAGGACTCATCTTGCAGGGATGCGGCGGTGAAACACAGGAATGGGTGGACGGCATCAATGAAATGCTCACGGACAAAGGAATACTTCTTGACAACACAAAGTTTGAGAATGTTTCTGTGTTCAAGAGTGACGGCGTAACCTGTATTCTTTATCCCTTTGAAGATGTCCACCTTGATATCGGCAAGCTTGCAATGTGGCAGTTGCAGTCATACACAGCTTTTGCAGGAATGTGGCTGTCTGATTATGTGGATAACAGGCTCGGCGGTTTTGAACCTGAGCAGAACAAAGAAGAAAAGCTCAAACCCGACTGTGCATTAATAGGCTGTGACGGCAATGTGTTTGCCCTACTTGGTATGGCAAGCCGTACACTGAAACAAAACGGTATGGCTGACGAGGCAAAAGAAATGTGCAGTCGTGTTACGAGTTCGGAAAGTTACTGCGAAGCGCTGAACATTATCGGCGAATATGTAAATATTACGGATGGCAGTGAGCAGTCCGATGATATAGATGAAGATTTCAATGAAGGGCAGGCGATGAAATTATGATTGTATTTAAATAGAATAAGACGTCAATCGGGGCAAGGGTAAAATCTTGCCCCATATTTTTTATGAAAGGATTTTTAAAATGACTAAGTTAATCAGAAATAATAAATTCACAAGAATAACTGCACTTTTACTCGTGGTTGCCGTAATATTCGGAACAATGTTTGCACTCCCCGTAAGTGCGGCAAGCGGTGATAAGGTGACAATCACCTTTGATTACTGTTATGACAGCACCGGGAACACAATCAAATTCCAGCAGACCACAGTCAGCGACGGATACACGGTCGGAACTCCCGGAGAAGAGCTTTGCAAGATTTTTGCAGACGGCAAAGAAGCCTATTGCATTGAACCCGGTCACACTCTCTATTCAGGCAATACGCTGACCGAGGACGGTTCAACCGTGTGGAAGAATTTAGGTTCTGCAAAGCAGAAAGCAATCAATCTTGCTCTGCTCTACGGCAAACCCGGTTCGGGAAAAAGCTTAAGCGGAACAGAGGATCAGAAATGGATAGCAACACAGCTGATTGTATGGGAGTTTGTTTCAGGTTGCAGAAGTACTGCTGACGGTTACAAGTGTACGAATACAAAGTTCATTGACGGTATCTGTGCAGGCGGCGCAAACCCCGGAGTTAAGTCGGTTTACAATGCAATCTCAAAAATCCTTGCCAATTACTCAACCGTTCCAAGTTTTGCAAGTGCAATCGCTTCAAAGGCTGAAACCTATGAGATGAAATATTTAGACGGAAAGTACACATTAACTCTTACCGACAGCAACAATATTCTTTCCAGTTTCAGCTTCAAGACAACAGGCGGTATGAGCGCATCTGTATCAGGCAACAAGCTGACCTTGACTTCAACTTCGCCAGTCAACGATACAGTAACATTCAACTCTGCAAAGTCAATGCCAAGCGTAGGAAATACAACTCTTGTTCCATATGGTGACGCAAGCCTTCAGGATGTAATCACAGGAGTTGAAAATGACGCTGACCCGATAAGGGCATATTTCAAGGTCAAGACAAGCTCGGGCAACCTAAAGCTTGTCAAAACCTCCGAGGACGGCAATGTTGCAAATATTGAGTTTACTGTCAAAGGCGATGGTTACAGTAAGACAGTTAAGACAAACTCAAAAGGTGAATTTGAATTAACCGACCTCGTTCCCGGAAATTACACCGTTACCGAGCAGACTCCGACAAAGTACGCCGAACAAAAATCAAAGACCGTAAATGTTGAAAGTGGAAAAACGGCAACTGTATCTTTCAGTAATGTTCTTAAAAAGTGGAATCTTACTGTTACCAAAACGGACGCTGAAACAAAATCTGCACAGGGTGATGCAACACTTGCAGGAGCAGTTTACGGAATCTACAATAACGGCAAGTTGGTTGACAAGTACACCACCGATAAAAACGGCGGTTTTTCAACTTCAAACTATGTATGCGGAGATAAGTGGACTTTGAAAGAAATTGAGCCGAGCGAGGGTTATCTGCTTGACGAAACCGAATATCATATCGGTGCAGAGGCGAAAAAATATACACTTGAAAACAACAGCGTTTCAATTGGAGTAACCGAAGATATACTGAAAGGAAAAATTGCAATCATAAAGCACACCGATGACGGCAGTACAAAAATTGAAACACCCGAAAAAGGTGCTGAATTTCAGGTGTATCTGAAATCATCGGGAAGCTATACAAAAGCAAAAGAATCCGAAAGAGATACGCTTACTTGTGATGAGTACGGCTTTGCAGAAACAAAGGAATTGCCCTACGGCACATATACTGTTCATCAGACCAAAGGCTGGAATGGAACAGAATTCATTGCTGATTTTGATGTGTTTGTAAATGATAATGGTAAAACATATAAATATCTCATCAATAATGCAAGCCTTGAAAGCTATGTAAAGATAGTAAAGATTGACAGCGAAACAGGCAAACAGATTCCATATGCAGGCGCAGGCTTTCAGATTTATGATCCTAACGACAAGCTCGTGACTATGACCTACGCCTATCCCGAAGTAACGACTATTGACACCTTCTATACAAATTCTGATGGTTACCTTATCACGCCTGAAACTCTGTCCTACGGCAAAGGCTATTCGGTCGTTGAAGTGCAGGCTCCTTACGGATATGTGCTTGATTCAACACCGATTTACTTTGATATTACAGCAGAAAACACAACAGAAGAAAACGGTGTCACAATCGTAAAAACCGAGAAGAAAAACACTCCGCAGAAAGGTACAATTACCGTAGAAAAAACAGGCGAGATTTTCTCAAATGTAACTTCTTCGGGAGAAAAAGAAATAGTCTATCAGCCTGAATATTCTTTAAACGGTTTGTCGGGTGCTGTGTTTGAAATCTATGCAGATGAAGATATTACAACTCCTGACGGAACGGTCAGAGTAAAGGAAGATACGCTTGTAGATACCGTCATCACAGGGACGAATGGAAAAGCCACAAGCAATGAGTTTTACCTCGGTAAATACCGAGTTGTAGAAAAAACAGCTCCTTACGGATTTGTTCTGAACAAGACTGTAAATCATATCGAACTCACCTACTCAGGACAGAATGAAAAGGTAACTAACACCTTAACATCATTTACAAACGACAGGCAGAAAGTTGTAATTGACCTTACAAAAATTCTTGAACAGGACGAAAAATTCAACATTGGTAATAATAATGAAATCTTCAATGTTTCATTCGGACTTTACGCTGACGAAGATTTAAAGGCTTCAAACGGCACAGTCATTCCAAAGGACGGACTTATTGAAATAATCACTTGTGATGAAAAAGGCAAGGCGACTTTTACAACCGACCTTCCAATTGGAAGTTACTATGTCAAGGAAATCAGCACTGACAGCCACTATATCCTATCTGAGAAAAAATACCCTGTTGTGTTTGAATACGCAGGACAGGATGTTGCAACTGTTCATATCTCTGTAAATGACGGTGAGCCAATCATCAACAGCATTATTTACAGCACAATCAAAGGCTTGAAGATAGACCGTGAAACAGGCGAAAATATCGCAGGCGCATTGTTCGGATTGTTCAGTAATAATGAAACAGAGTTTACAGAAAAAACTGCAATTCTGACAGCTGAATCAAATGAGGAAGGAATCTTCACTTTTGAAAATGTTCCATACGGAGAATATATTGTCCGTGAGTTAAAGCCCGCCGAGGGTTACCTTTATAATGAGGAATTATATCCTGTAACAATTTCCGAGAATGAACAAGTTATTGAAATTACAGTTGAGAACGATAAAATACCTGAAATCGAAACAACTGCAACTATTGACGGCAAAAAGGAATTCACAGCTAACGGTGATATTACCATTGACGATGTTGTTTCCTACAAACATCTCACAGCAGGAAAAGAATACACAATCAAAGGCGTCCTTATGGATAAATCCACGGGTAAGCAATTCCTTGTTGACGGCAAAGAAGTTTGTTCCGAAGTAACATTCACACCCGAAACAGCAGACGGCGAAGTAACAGTATCCTTTACCTTTGACGGTTCTGTAATTACCAAAGAAACAGAAATCGTTGCTTTTGAAACTCTCTACCGTGAGGGAACAGAAATTGCAGTACACGCTGACATTGAAGATGAGAATCAGACTGTAACTATTCATCCGCAGCCTGAACCTGAAAAACCGCAGACAGGTGACAATTCAAATCTTGGCTTTTATATTGGCTTAGGTTCTGTTGCTGTCGGAGGTTTAATTGCATTTCTCATCATCAAATTCAAAAAGAAAGATGAGGACGATGAATAATGTATAGAGTATATGTCTGTTCACCCTTGGGTGGAAATATTACAGCCAACATTGAAAACGCAAAACGGTATTCGCAATATGTTTTTAAGTGCGGTATGGCTCCTGTCATACCGCACTTTTATGCCCTCGTATTAAATGACGATAATCCCGAAGAAAGAAAACTCGGTATGCAGGCAGGAATTTCTCTACTGTGGGTTTGCGATGAAGTATGGGTTTTCGGCAATCAAATTACAGATGGTATGAAAAAGGAAATCCGTTTTGCCGAAAAGCTGAATATCAAAGTCAGGTATATATCGGAAAACGCATTACAAAAGATGGAGGTTATCTAAATGAAAACTAATCGAATGAAATTCATTAAAATACTGATTAGTATTGCTGTTGTTGTGGCAATGCTTACAGTTTCAATTCTGCCTGCTTTTGCCGCAGGAGATGTTTCGTCTGCAATTCAAAGTACTTGGAATTCCGCTCAAACACAGATTAAAAATGTAGTAAACAATGTTGTGTTCCCGGCGGTAGATATGATTCTTGCTATACTTTTCTTTGTTAAACTCGCAATGGCGTATATGGACTATCGCAAGCACGGGCAGTTTGAGTTCACGGCGCCGGCAATACTTTTCGGTTGTCTTGTGTTCTCGCTGACAGCACCGCTATACATCTGGACGGTACTTTGATAACAATAAAAATAAGGCTGTTGTGTTGAATCATAACAGCCTTTTGCGAGGTGATTTATATTTTTGACTGGTTAGGAGATTTTATCGGTGGTATCGGAAGTGCCATAGGAGGTGTGTTCGATTACCTCGGTGAACAAATCTCAAATGCTATATGGAACACAATGTTACAGTGGTTTTATGAAACGATTTACAACGCTGTTGCAGACTTCTTCACGATGATGGGAAATATGGGCGCAGATGTCTTCGACCTTGAATGGGTGCAGGCAACAATAAATCTGTTTACGCTTTTTGGCTGGGCATTGTTCGTCGCAGGCACGGTTGTTGCCGTATTTGATGTAGCTGTTGAATATCAGAATGGCAGAGCAAATATCAAAACAACCGCAATTAATGTCTTAAAAGGTTTCTTTGCCTGTTCGCTGTTCGGTGTCGTGCCTGTGGAGTTGTATAAGTTCTGCATCAGCCTGCAAAACACATTTTCAAAGGATTTGTCGTCCATAATGGCAGGACAGCAAAGTCTTGATTTAGCAGGAAAAAGCACAAGTGTTTTAGAAGGTAGTTTTGCAGTATCAACACAGACAACATTCGGACTTCTCAATTTGCTATGTATGATAGCTTTTGCCTATTGCGTAATAAAGATCTTCTTTGCTAACATAAAGCGCGGAGGAATCTTGCTTATTCAGATGGCAGTAGGTGCATTGTATATGTTCAGCGTTCCGAGAGGATATCAGGACGGCTTCAATCAGTGGATGAAGCAAATAGCGGCACTATGCCTGACAGCATTTATGCAGACAACTCTGCTGTTCCTCGGGTTGCTAACCTTCCCCGGCAATATGCTTTTAGGACTTGGAATAATGCTTGCGGCTAACGAAGTGCCTAGGATTGCACAGCAGTTCGGACTGGATTCATCGGTTAAGGTAAATATGACGAGCATTGTTCATGCAACTACAACTGCCGTGAACCTGACAAGAAGTGTTGCGAGAGCTGCAAAGTAAAGGAGGAGAATTTATATTATGACAACTTATCTATATCCACAAAACCTCAAAGCTACGGCCAATCTGTGGCTGTGGAGCTTGCGGGATTTTGCAATTATGAGCATAGCACTTTTATTATCAATCCTGATACTTGCACAGACGAGGATAATAGCACCGCTTGCAGTGACACTCTGCTTCGGATTTTTGTCAATACGGCTTGAAGATACAACAATTCTTGATTTTATTCGCTATGCTGTGAAGTATTTTATATCAACTCAACAGACTTATTTTTGGGCAGAAAGGGGCAAATAAATGAAAAACAAGCAGAAGAAAACAAAGCAAAAAGGCAAATCAGTACAGGACTTGCTCGGTATAAAAACCTTTACGAAAAACGGCTTGAAGGTCGGCAAGGAAGAACTGATTTTCTATATGGTTCAGCCGACAAATATTTCCGTACTTTCTCACACGAATATTGAAATCAAGGTGCGCCACCTGATGATGGTGCTTTCTGCTGTACCGGATATTGAGATTACCTGTACCGATTCCTGCGAGTGTTTCGATACAAACAAAAGCTATATCAAAGGCAGAATTGAAGCTGAACAGAACGAAAAGGTCAGAAAAATTCTTGCTAAAGACCTTGACTTTCTCGACAGCATTCAGACCGAAACTTCAACCGCAAGGCAGTTCCTGTTTATCGCAAGGTGTAAATCTTCAAAATCCGAAAATGTTTTGCAGAAAGCAAACAGAGTTGAGAAGATTATATCCGATCAGGGCTTTGAGGTTACAAGAATGAAGAAAGCAGACATCAAGCGTTTTCTTGCAATCTACTTTGAAGCAAGTATGAACGGTGATTTGATGCCTGACTATGACGGCGAACAGTATTTTGAAAAGGAGCAGACCTATGAAGAAGCATAAAGGAAAAATCCAAACGGGAATTGTGATAGGCATATTTTCAGTAATTATAATTGCTTGTCTGATTTCGATATTTTCACAAATGTATACGGAGTACAAAGAAAGTGAAAGCTTTGAAAATCTTTCTAAAATTGTGACTGAAGAAGCAATAGATCCGACTATTACATTAAAAAAGCCGAAGCTGTTAAAAGTCAATGATTCGGATGATGAATTTCAAACTGAACAGCCTGTGTATTGCACAACTCGCTATCAATTACATTCAGTTTCCGATTTGCTGTCGATGAATTCCGAATGCTTCGGCTGGATCAACATATCAGGAACAAACATAAACTATCCTGTTATGCACACACCCAGTAATCCGCAGAAGTATCTGAATAGGAATTTTTACGGTGAGTACAGCTATAGCGGTACACCGTTTCTTGATGCAAGGTGTTCAGCCAACAGCACCAATCTCATAATTTACGGACACCATATGAACAACGGCACAATGTTTGCAGACCTCTGCAACTATACCGATTATTCTTATTTTACGGAACATCCGACAGTTGTGCTCAAAACGAAAGACGGGGCATTTGCTTACTCCGTCTTTTCTGTTATGAAAGTAAAATCCGATGATGATTGGTACAGATTCACAACAGTTGGAACGGAAAAAAGCTATAACTCAAGAATTGAATATGCAAAAGAGAAATCCATATACGACACAGGAATTACACCTGTTTACGGTCAGCAGATTCTAACGCTTTCAACCTGTTACGGATACAATCAAGATGACCGCATACTTGTGTTGGCAGTTCGAAATTAAAGGGGGTAAAAATTATGGGACTATTCAATAGAAAACCAAAGGTGCTCACACCAGAACAGGCAGAGGAAATTTACACAAAAGATTTCTTTGATATGATTCTGCCGTCAACAATAAAATTCTTGACAGATCACTATATTGTCGGCGACTCATACCGCAGTGTATGGGCGGTTCGTGAATATCCGCCGTCAACTGAAGAACCGGCGATTCTTTCACAGCTTGCAGACAGAAACGGAGTAACTCTCCGCATCTATCACAGACTTGTGGAGAGTATGGAACAGCGTAAAATCATACAGAACGCAACACGCAAAAATAAGCTCAAATCAAGCGGTAACGATGTAAATGAAACCATTGAAGCACAGGGCAACTTGCAGGATGTTGTCACGCTGATGGCGAACTTACGAAAAAACAAAGAACCGTTATTGCATTGTTCTGTGTTCATAGAACTTAAAGCCAAAAGCAAACAGAAATTAAAAGAGTTGCAAACTGATATTGCAATGGAGCTTACTCGCTCAAAAATTGAAGTTGACCGTCTGACTTTAAGACAGAAAGAAGGCTTCTTGTCGGTGAACCCCATAGGTTCAAATCAATTCGGAAGTTTGTATGAACGTGTTCTGCCTGCTTCATCTGTTGCAAATCTGTTCCCGTTTAATTTTTCAGGTAAGACAGACCCTAACGGCTTGTATATCGGGCGAGATAAGTACGGCACGAATATTCTCGTTGATTTTGACCGCAGGACTGAGGACAAGACAACGAGTAACATCCTTATTCTCGGAAACAGCGGTCAGGGCAAAAGTTATCTGCTCAAATTGATTTTGACAAACATCCGAGAAAGCGGAAAGAAAATCGTATGCCTTGATCCTGAAGCGGAGTATGAAGATTTGACAAATGCCCTCGGCGGTTGCTACATTGATTTTATGTCGGGAAAATACAAGATAAATCCTTTAGAACCAAAAGCGTGGAATGACGGTCAGGATGGAGTTGATAAGGATGCACCGCCTGCATTTAACAAAGTTACCCGATTATCACAGCATATTGCATTTCTAAAAGACTTTTTCAGAACCTACAAGGATTTCACGGACGCACAGCTTGATACAATTGAAATTCTGCTTATGAAGCTGTACGCACGATTCGGCATAACCGACACAACAGATTACAGCACAAAGAAGCCTACTGACTTTCCTGTTATGTCTGACTTTTATGACTTGTGCGAGGAAGAATATATGACTTACGACCACAAGCGAAAGTATCTTTATACAGAAGAAATCCTGCAGGAGGTTTGTTTGGGTATTCATTCAATGTGTGTCGGTTCAGAATCAAAGTATTTCAACGGTCACACGAATATCACCGATGACAAATTCCTGTGTTTCGGCGTAAAGGGTTTGCTTGATACTAATAAAAGACTCAAAGACGCAATGCTATTTAATATCCTTTCCTATATGTCAAATAAGCTTCTCGGCGAGGGAAACACCGTTGCATCAATAGACGAGCTCTATTTATTTTTATCCAATCTCACTGCAATTGAGTATATCCGCAACGCAATGAAGCGTGTCCGCAAAAAGGACTCAGCCGTGGTTTTAGCCAGTCAGAACATAGACGATTTTTTGATTCCGAGCGTTAAGGAATACACAAAACCCTTGTTCTCAATCCCGACTCATCACTTCCTGTTCTTCCCCGGCAATATCAATCCTAAAGATTTTCAGGATGCACTGATGGTTGAACCGAACGAATATGATTTAATAAAATTCGGTGAGCGTGGCACTTGCCTGTATAGGTGTGGAAATGAGCGTTATCTATTACTTGTTCAGGCTCCTGAATACAAAGCCGAGATTTTTGGCAGTGCTGGCGGTAGGTGATTGTATGTCAGCTACTATAGGTGCGGCACTAAAGAAAATAGCAGTTGCTCTGCTCACGGATAAAAAGGTAATAAAAATAATAGGCGGTATAATAATCGGCATAATCATAATTGTGGTTATGCCGATTGTTGCTGTTGTTTCCGTTTTCAACGGAAGTATGGATATTGATACCGACAAGCTGGGTAAGTCTATACAAGAAAACATTTCAGCCGAGCAGATGGAAAATCTACAGCTTATTAACGACACAATGACAGAGGTTGAAAATCAACTGAAAAATAAAAAGTTGTCCGACTATAACACACAGGCAGAGGTTATCTATCTGTTTTCTCTGTCCGATAAATCAGAGGATGAGGACTTTGTAAAAAACTTTGTATCCTGTTTCAAGAAGAATCAGTCTGATGAGAATTTGATAAAAACCGTCAATCAGAAATTCGGAACGGAGATAAAGTATGATGAGTTTCAGAAGATGATGCAGTCAATCAAGGGTGCGGAAATCAGCACCGCAGCCTTTACTGACAAGACCACGAAGAACAATCTCGACCTTGTCAAGTGGTGCGAGAATGCATACAAAAACGGCTGGGGTTATGTCTACGGCGGTTACGGTCAGGTCTGCACAAAGCAATATCTCGACCAACAGGCAAGTCTGTTTCCCGGCAACAATGAGGCAGGCGGTGAAATGCGAGAGGTAGGTGAAAAGTGGCTTGGCAAGAGAGTCTGCGACTGCATAGGCTTGATAAAATCCTACGCTTGGTACAATGCTGACAGCGGAAAAATTGTCGCAGGCTCAAACGGCTTCACCGACTGCGGAGCAAACTCCATTTGGAGCAGTGTAACTGAAAGCGGACCGATTTCAAATATGCCCGACACACCCGGACTTGCTGTCTGGATGGACGGTCACATCGGAGTGTATATCGGCAACGGAGAAGTCATCGAAGCACAGGGCACAGCCTACGGAGTTGTCAAAACAGAGCTTAACGGTCGAGGATGGACAAAGTGGCTGAAGATACCGAATATAAAATATGTAAACCAAAGCAAGAAATGACGAGGTGATTTTTTATGAAGAAAACAAGCGTAAGCATAATGTACGATGATGAAAAGCTGAATGCAATCAGACTGTATATGTCACAGCGTGATTTGGATTTCAAAGAAGAGCTTGAAAAATCTGTGGATTCTCTGTATGCAAAATATGTTCCTGCAAATGTAAGAGAGTTTATTGATATGAAAGGATTGCAGGCAAAACCGCCCAAGCCTAAAAAGCCGAAGCCACAGGAAGAAAATACCGAGGTGGTAACTTGAAAAATCAAAACTTCGGAATAGAAATTGAAATGACCGGCATCACTCGCAGTACGGCGGCGAAAGTGATTGCCGGTTATTTTAATACAGATGCAACTCATGTCGGTGGCTGCTACGATGCATATTCTGTTCGAGATGATGACGGCAGGATGTGGAAGATTATGCGTGACGCAAGTGTCCATTGTGAAAACCGTTCAGGACAGAATGCAAGTTCTCTTTACTCGGTAGAGTTTGTCACTCCCATTTGTAACTATGATGATATAGAAACTATACAGGAGCTTGTCAGAAAGCTTCGTGGTGCAGGAGCGAGAGTCAACTCAAGCTGTGGTTTGCATTGCCATATTGATGCATCAAGTCACACTCCGAAAACATTAAGAAATATAGTAAATATAATGGCTTCAAAAGAAGATTTGCTGTATAAATCTTTAAAAGTAAATGTTTCCCGTGAACATTACTGTCAGAAGATGGATACTCGTTTCCTTGATGAAATCAATAACCGTCCGCCTATGTCAATGGAGCAATTCAAGTCAATGTGGTATGACGGCGAGGATTACAGCTACCGACACTATGATGACACACGCTACCATGCTTTGAATCTTCACAGCGTGTTCTACAAGGGTACGATTGAATTTCGTCTATTCAATTCCACCTTGCACGCAGGAGAGGTCAAAAGTGCGATTCAGCTTTGCCTTGCAATCAGTCATCAGGCGTTGATTCAGAAGTCTGCAAGACACGCTAAAACTGTATCAAATAATGAAAAGTACACTTTCAGAACGTGGCTTTTGAGATTGGGTTTGATAGGTGACGAGTTCAAAACAGCTCGTCATCATCTGCTGAAAAATCTTGATGGTAACATTGCGTGGAAGGATCCTTCGCAGGCTGAAAAGCAAAAGGAAAGGCTTGCTCAAAAACGAGCCGCAGAACTTAATAATACAAACGAAAATATAAATATCAACGAACCCGAAGTCAATCTTGTCCCAAATGATGAACAGGAAGAAACTTCGGGTTTTATTATGAGTATGTAAGGAGAGAAATCTATTATGAGTAAAAAATTATACATTGCCTATGGCAGTAACCTTAATCTCAATCAGATGAAATATCGTTGCCCAACTGCAAAACTTGTTGGCAAAGGTACAATTGAAAATTACGAATTACAGTTCAAGGGTATGCCAAATTGTTCATACGCAACAATCGCACCTTGTATTGGCAAGTCAGTTCCCGTTGCTTTATGGGAACTTCAGCCGAGAGATGAAAGATTGCTTGACCGCTACGAGGGTTATCCCTCCCACTACTTCAAGCAGGACTTGCCAGTGAAATTGAATAGCGGTTCAGAGATAACTGCAATGGTTTACATTATGAATCTGAAACAGCAGTTCGGATTGCCAAGTGCGAGCTACTACGATACAGTGTCACAGGGTTACAAGGACTGCGGTTTTGATATGAAAATTCTAAATGATGCGGTGACTGACAGTGCAAAGAAATACTACGAAAACCTTGAACAGAATAATCTGTTTGATTCACCCGATGAAGATGAAAATATGGGAATGGGCGGTATGGCTTTATGAATGAGAGAAAGAAATTGAAAAAGCAACTCGCCGAAAAATATATTTTCAAAATGTATCTGTCGGTAAACGAAGTTAAGAAATTACTTTCCGAAAATCCAAAGGACAAGCACGACACTCTTTTTGCTTCACTCACAGTCGGCTGTGTAAAAATCAACGCTGTTGTATTTCCCACACCCGATAAAATGCTCCTCGGATTTGAT
>ULQM01057639.1_pt1 | contig 17941 bp, 10 predicted proteins | sample 1954451 | NCBI WGS metagenome assembly ULQM01 (sample SAMEA4835655, study PRJEB28245) | human gut metagenome | biome: gut microbiome; material: fecal sample | place: Denmark | collected 2008 | reverse complement strand
CCAATAGTCTTGCTGCCAGGAAGCCTGCGCCGACAATATGCTGGGTTTACAATTCATAGGTTCTCGGGATCACTATAATTGTGCACAAAGGTAGGGCTTTTTTGCCGGGCATGCAAAATTTAGCCGGAAAATTTTCAACAAATAATCCACACCGATCCCCGCCGCCGGAAACGCCAACCGCCCCGTAACGGCTCTGTAATCCGGAATAAGCTTCCCTCCCCGGGTAGCGTTATCTGACGATAATCAGGTCGACGCCCGCCTCTTCGACGATGGTGACCATCTGTTCAGGAATCCCGTCGTCCGTGATGATCACGTCGATATCCTCCAACGCACAGATGCGTCCGAAGCCGCGCTGCCCGAATTTCGACGAGTCGGCCAGCACGATATTCTGCGACGAGGCCTTCATCATCTTGCGCGTGAGTTTCGCCTCGTCGAGCGTCGAGGTGGTGATGCCGTGTTCGAGGTCGATGCCGTCCACCCCGAAAAAGAGTTTCGAGCAGATGCAGTCGTCCAGCGACCGCGAGGCCTCCTCGCCCAGCACCGAAAGCGACTTCTTGTGCACCGTACCGCCCAGCTGCACGACATTGACATTCTCCGCCTCGTTGAGCAGCACGCCCAGCCGCAGGAACGGCGTGACGATGTTCAGATGGTGCCACTGGCGCATCTTGATCTCCTCGGCGAAAGAATAGATCGTAGACCCCGATGCGATGATGATCGAATCGTTATCATCCAACAACTCCACGGCGCGCTGCGCGATGAGGCGCTTGGCATCGCGGTTGATATTGTCCTTGACATGCACGTCGAGGTCGGCGACATGGGGATTGGCGGGACGGGCGCTGCCGTGTACCTTGTAAAGCAGCCCTTTGCTCTCCAGGATTTTCACATCCTTGCGGATCGTTACCTTCGTAACCCCCAGCTCGTTCGCCACGTCGGTGATGCGCACGAAACCATATTTGTTCAGTTTGTCGAGGATATATTTGTGTCGTTCGGCAATGCTCAGCATATCTCTCTGTCTTTTTAGCAGTTATTGGAGCAAATATAGTTATTTTTTCGCTTTTATCAAAAAAAGTGTCCGAAACCGCGCTCCGGTTCGGACACTCCCGGATCGCAAGACCCGTATCATCATCTAAAATAGGAACATACTGTTTAATTCCGTTCCGGTTCGGCATCGTAACCGTCGGCACGCGCCCCCCACATCATCAGGAAGACCAGCATACCGACGATGGCTACGCCGATAATACCGACATAAGCCCAGTTCCAACCGTAATGCTGCGCCACGAAGCCCAGCCCCACGCCCGAAACGACCGTGCTGGCATAACCGAACAGGCCGGTAAGCCCGTTGGCCGTCGCAGCGGCCTTTTTCGTGGCCTGGTTCGCGGCTGCGATGCCGATCAGCGCCTGCGGGCCGTAGATGCAGAACCCGGCGGCACACAGCGTGAGGAAAAGCAACCACACGGGAGCATCGGCGGGCAGCTGCCAGAACAGGAACACGAACAGCGCAGCGCCGGCCATACAGAACACGCAGGTACGGTGCGCACGGCCCCTGAGCCATTTGTCCGTAGCCCAGCCGGCGAACAACATGCCGACGATACCGGCGATTTCGAACATCGCCACGAGCCACCCGGCATGCGACATGCTGACACCCTTCGACTGGCTCAGCAGCGAAGGCCCCCAGTCGAGCACCGAGAAACGGACGATATATACGAAGAAATTGGCGAAGCCCAGGATCCAGATCAGCGGGTTCCTGAACACATGCTTCATCAGGAAAGCGCGGTGCTCGGCACTCTTCGTCTCCTTTTTCACCTCCTTCACCTCGGTGCCTTCCAGTTCGGGAAGCCCGACCGAAGAGGGCGTATCGCGCAGGAAGACGACCAATCCGATCGCCCCGGCGAATGCGATGGCCGAAGGCACCCAGAAACACCATTTCCAGGCCCCAACATGCGTCGCCGAAGCCATGACGCGCTCCATCCCGGCAGCATCGTCGGGCGCAACGCCCAGATTGGCGGCGATCGTCGCCACGGCGTCGGGGTCGGCCGTCATGTTCATGCCCACGGTACCCATGATGTAACCGCAGAGGATCACCACGAGGCCCGCACCGATCGAATGCGAGGTATTCCACACAGACATCTTGGTCGCCAGCTCCGTAGGCGGAATCCAGTGGGTCAGCAGACGCGCACAGGGAGGGAATCCCGTCCCCTGCAACATGCCGTTTATCACCCACATGATCCCCATGAAGAGGATCATCGTATTGGTGAACTGCGAACCGTCGTGCTGCCCCGTGATCCAGTAGGAGACATCCTCGCCGAATCCGAAGGCGAAGTTGGCCAGCGCACAGAGCGCGAGCCCGATGGCCATGTACCAGCGGGCGTTCATGCGGTCGGCCAGGATACCGTTCACGAAACGCGAAAGCCCGTAGACCACACCGTTCAGGGTCAGGAAAATACCCAGGCTGGTTTTCGAGATCCCCAGGTCGGCCTCCAGGCCGGGCATCGCCAGCGAGAAGTTTTTACGCACGAAGTAAAAGAGCGCATAACCCACCATCGTGGCGATGATGGTACGCGTCTGCCAATACTTGAAGCGTTTGGTTTGTTCAGGAGTCATTTCGGAATGAAAGTTTAGTAGTTTCAGTTTGCAAATATACTACTTTATTTCCCAAATTCCGCCTTTCCCGAAAAGTTTATCGAGCCATTGTTCCATCCAACCGCAACGGAAAGCGACGTCGATGACCGTGAAACGACTGCGCATGTAAGGTATTTTTTCGAAACTTGCCCGGAACCTGGCACGTGAGACGCCGATCTGCTCGGGTTCGTAGGGCGCACCGACCAGCTCGAGGCGGCGGCGGACTTCCCCGAACGGGATGATCTGCCGGCGGATACGCACGCTCAGCTCGGGCCATGCTTTCTTCAGGCGCTGCAACTGCCTGCACAACCCCTCCTTATCGACGTATTTACCCTTGGTCTCCACCAACCCGCGGGCCACGAATTCGGGGTCGTTATCGAAGATCCGGCGAATGTCCGCCTCGGTCTCCTCCCATGATTTCCAGGCTGCGACGCACTTTTCGACGTCGAGTTCCCCGACCGGAGCTTCGAGCAGCATTTCGAGGAATGCCGTCGACGCAAGCGTACCTATGCCCACCTTGAACCCGTGCGAAACGGATGCCCCGTTGTATTTGAGGTGTTCCATGTCCCACAGGTGGCTGAACTGGTGTTCGGCTCCCGACGCGGGTCGGCTCGACTGGGTTGCCTGCATCGCAAAACCGCTCAGCAGCAACCCTTCGGCCAGCTGTTCCACTTTGACGACATTCCCCGCGTGTACGCCCGCCGGGTCGCAGAGCGCCTCTTTCAGGCCGTCCTGCACCACCGAGAATGCGAAGTCGTCCATCAACTCCGACCCTACGGCGTCGGCCAGCATCCAGTCGGCACCGGCCGGGATCTTGGCGATCAGATCGGCATAGCCCGAGGCGGAGAGCTTCGCAGGCGCAGCCGCGGCGATGTTCGAGTCGAGCACCATCCCCAGCGGCGCCGGGCAATCGAAAGTCTGCTTGTTGCCGTCCTTGGTGATCGAAGCCCCGTAGGCCGTATAACCGTCCATCGAAGCGGCCGTACCCACGACCATGTAACGGCGTCCGTTATGGCTGGAACAGAGTTTCGTCAGGTCGTTGATCACCCCCGAACCGACGGCTACGGGCACGGCATCGGTCTCGGCAAGCACGGTATCCAGCTCCCCGACATACGCCCATTCGGCATAGAGTTTCGGGTCGGTGAAGACGTATGGTTCATCCTGCGCGACACCCGCTCCGGCCAGTATCTTATGCACGTCATCGCCGGCCACGCGCCATGTATTGGCATCGGCCACGACAAGCGCCCGCTTATCCGGGAAAAGTTTTCTGAACATATCCGCAACCTGCGGAAGGGTATCGGTTCCGATCACCAACGCCTTGGTGTCGGTCGTGCGCGACAGGGCACTTTCTACTTTATTCATAGTACGAAATTAATTTATTACCATCCGGAAAAGGGGATAAGTCATCCTAAAGCAAAATAAAGACGCAAGAATTTTCCCTTTCATGCCTCAAAGTTAACATATTTTACTTTATTATGCAATATAAGAAAACAAAATACCAACAAATAGCTATCTTTTTCTTTTCTTTTCAATCTCCAATGTCGATAAAAACCAGGGACTGCAGACACCCGCAGCCCCCGGTTCACCATATCCACCAAAACTAATTAACCTTCTTAACCTTCAGATTATCCAGCCACATACGATAGTTTTCACCCTCTTTGCCAACAAGAGCCGAATAGATTTTAATGCGCGTATCGGCCGTAACACCGGTGATCTTCACTTTGTGATTCGTATAGCGATACGTATCCTTCAGCCCCTCCTCGATCATTTTATCCACAAGCACGTTACGTAAAGTCACCGTGGCACCGCCGTCGCTGATAACGGCATCGGCCGAGGTCTCGCCCGTTACGCTCACGATCGTCGCTCCGGTCACCGTCACCCCGAAATACTCCATAATGTCGGTGTTCGAGGGTGCCATCATATCCCCCTTCGTACTAGGCTCGTAATAGGGACACGCATCGAATTCCAGCTCGATCTCCGTAGCGCCGGACAACGAGGACAGTTTCGGCAAAGTCAGCCATGCGGGCTTCTTGCCGCCACCGAATTTCATATATCCGGCGGCAAGCCCGATATTGGAACTGTTGGCCATCCAATCCGCACGATCCCACTCGGGCAGGTATGCACTGAAATAAGAGTCATTATCCTTCACGCCCTGGCAATATATGGAGTTCGCATCGCCCGTCGTAATCAATATCTTATCCGGATCGGAAAAATCGGTCGTGCTGCCCAGGCTGAAGCCGTAGGCACCATAGAAGGGCTGACCGCCTCCGGGAAGATTCTCGAAGTCCTTATACAGGAGGTATCCGGACTTGTCGGGAGCCGCGTCGGTCGTAACGGAAGCCGAAGCCCACTCGGAATCGAGAAGCGCCTCCTTATTCGCCGTCGACTTGCGGCGGAGCTCCAGTGTATAGGTCGCCCCGGGCGTCAGCCCACCCCACACGAGCCGGTAATATTTATACTTCGTAAAATTGAATTTCGAGAAGTTCTCGATCGACCGGATCACATTCCCGCCGGCATCCTTCACCCGGAAATCATAGGTATCGGTCGACCCTACGGGCTGCTGCTCCAACGCTGCGGCGGACAGCTCCCACTCCAGCACGGCAAGGCCGTGTGTCTTCGCGTAAATCCGCGCAGAGGGAGCAATCATAGGCACAGGATCGGTGGTCACGAACTGAACCGCCACCACGTCCGAATCGAATTCATTCGCCACGGAGCCGTCGCCGACAAGCGCCTGAACCAAAACCGCATAATCCGTACCGGCCTTGAGCCCGGCAGCCGTATAGCTGGTGGCGCCAACGATCGTCGAGGCAACCTCCTGCCCATCGGACGTCGTTTTGACCACGACCCGGTAATTGGCGGCGCCGCTCACTTCGGCCCAGCTGATCTTGGCCCCCGAGGAGGTCACGTCGGCAGCCGCCCATTCTGTTGGCGTCGCTAATTTTTCAGCCGCAAAGCCCAAAGTCCCCACGACCTTCTGCGTCGGGTCGGAATTGAATTCCGCATTCCCGGCGTAAAGCGCCCTGACGGTAAAGATATAAAGGCCGGGTTCCAGATCGGCGAACTCGCAGTTCGAATCCTCCGTCTCGACGGTTTTCCTGAAGTCGGGACGCGTTTGCTGCGCCACGGAAGCTTCATAGGAGGTCACCCCCTTCACGCCTTCCCACGCAAATGCGACGGAAGTCTTGGCGGGCGTATAGGTAATCTTTTCAAGCTCGGGGGCCGGCAGTTTCTCGGTCACCTCCGTCTTGTCGGCAGCCATAACGACGATATTGTCGATATTGATACGGTACCCCTTTTCGTTATAGGTCTGCGCCTCGATCTTGATGCGCGTCTTGTTGGTAGCGTCCTGAACGGTAAAGGTCAGCGTCTTCCATTTGCGGCCGGCAGCCGAAGTCTGTGCCGGGAGCACGGTATTGTTCACTTCGCCGTTGGTTACGACTCCGGCACCCTCGGCAGAAACGATGTAGGTACCCGTTTCGTTATCGAAACGCAGGAAGTCGATCGAAACCGACACGGTCTCGGGTGCCGCCGAAAGGCTTTCGAGCTCCGGCGTCATGATCCAGCCGCCATTGGCCGTAACCCCCAGCTTCACATAACCCGGGTGCTCATATACACGCAAGCCCGACCACTTTTCAACGCCGCGGTTGATGCGGTAGGTCTCGCCCATCGTGTTGAAAACGTCGCTCGTACCGTCGGATCCCGCCGAAATCACATCGGGTTCCGCAGGCTCCGTGCCATCGAACTCCTTGCCGGCGCCGTCCTTTCCGTTCGGGCCGGGGCCCTTCTTGTTGTTCGGGTAATCGCCGCCCCATTTGAACAGGTCGAAGCCCATGCCGAACACTTCGTTCGACGAACTTACGTTCCCCGAAACATCGCCCTGGAATTTCACGACCCCGTCGAGTTTGAAAGTCACATGGCACACCACCTCACCCAGCGTCACGGGCACACCGGTGATAGGCACCGAAATCGTACCGCTACCTTCGTGCTCGATCACAGACTGATAGGGGCTGCTGATGCCGAGCCCCTCGGCGGCAAGGCCGTCGAGCGTGGCTTCGATTTCCACCATCTCTTCGCCGAAAGCCTTGTCATAGGCGATTTCGAGCATTGCGGCGGATTCCGTATTGGACTTGAGCGTCCCCGAAATCACGGGGTCGTTCACCGAGAAATGACCGTCGGCCTGTGCGACCTCGATCTTGATCTCCTCACCGTTGGCCGGTTTCAGATAAATGTATCCCGTACGTTTGTCGCCGGGATTACGCTCGGCCGTAACGGTCACCCACTGGTAATCGCGTCCGTTACCGACACCATTGTCCGGAGAGACGGAGAACCAGTTGTTCACCGGAGCCCCGCTTCCGTCCGTACACTCGACACGCGCCGACCACGAACCGGCATAGCGTACCGAGATCTGGGTCGTGGCGCCTGAATTGTACGTCAGCTCGACGGCATCGGTATCCCGTTTGAGCGGAGCCACATCCGGATCGTCGGAGCAAGCCGCCAGACAGAGGGCCGACACGAAGAGCATCGTCTTTATCCAATTTTTCATAAGTTTCATAACATTTTGATTAGAGTAATAACTATTACCGAAAATAGCAAAGCGGATACGCCTCGGGGCGCGTCCTTACTCTCAAGAGATATGTCGGAACAACTTGCAGGACAAACATAAGCACATTTTTTCTTTTTTGCAAATTTTCACACCTTAAAAACACTATTGCAACACAAATTGTTTCCTTTAGTGATTATTTAAATAGTTTTTAACACGCATGAAACATCAATAAACGAGCTTTGCCACACAAAAGACAATAATAAGGCAACACGAATCAAGACTAACAAAATACAAACACTAATAATTGATTTTAAGGTATTTACAATATATAAATATAAAAACACCCCAAACCTACATAATTTTTACTATTCTTTTTGCAAAGTTTTCAAACCAAATAGTTGCATGAAAGAAAATAAAAACATATATTTGAAAGCAAAATTAGAAGAACCTTATTTATTAAATAATTAAAACACACAAACCTGACACACGCGAAAACCTAACTACTTTTTTTCACACTCTCCAGCAGAAGTTATATCGGGAATGACTTGCAACCAGCCGAAATCCCCGGAAAAACCCGGCCTTATATAATAATAGGTATGGGATCCGGCAACGAACCGATTGATAACTTAAACTGATGTAAAATGAAACAATGTTACACGCTGACCGGACTTGACGTACTGGGCAAAATACGCTCGTACATCAGGCTCCTGACGGTTATTCTTTTATATGTGACATTTGCGCTCCCGGCCTCGGCACAAGGGGGGGGGAAGGCCGTCTCGGGTATCGTTAAAGACGACACGGGAAATCCACTCATAGGTGTCACCGTCACCGTCCCCGGTACCACGAAAGGCACGACTACCGATGCCAACGGTACATACACGATCAATGCTGACAATTCAGAGAGCCTGAATTTCAGCTATGTGGGCTACAAACCCCAGACAATCCACGTCAACAACCAATCCACCATCGACGTCACCATGAGCGAAGACAACACCAGCCTCGAAGAGGTCGTCGTCGTCGGCTACGGCGTACAGAAGCGCCGCGACATCGTAGGTGCCGTCGAAACCCTTTCGACAAAGGGCCTCGAAGAGCGCATGGGTTCGTCGATGAGCATTTCGCGCTCGTTGCAGGGCGCCATCCCCGGCCTTACGATGACCTTTTCCGACGGTAAGCCCAACCGCGGCGCGACGGTGCGCATCCGCGGCGCGGAGAACTCGATCGGTTCGGGCGGTTCGGCCCTGGTGATGGTCGACGGCGTCGAAACCGACATGTCGACCGTAAACCCGGACGACATCGAGTCGATCACGGTGCTCAAGGACGCCTCGTCGACCGCCGTATACGGTGCCCGCGGTACCTTCGGCGTGATCCTCCTTACCACCAAGAAGCCGCAGAAAGGCAGTGCCAAGGTGACTTACAACGGTACCTTCACCTTCTACAAGCGCGCCACCAAGCCCCAGATGGTCACCAACGGCTACGATTATACCACCTCGTTCCTGGAATCCTATGTCAACGCATTCGGCAAGGATCCCTCGAACATCAACAACGTATTCAAATTCTCGCGCACCTGGTACAACGAACTGGCACGCCGCAACAGCGACCCCTCGTATGAGAAATGGCGCGTCAACAACCGCAACGTCTACGAATACTTCGGCAACACCAACTGGTACGACGTATTCTACAAGGACTATACGACCGGACACCAGCACAACATCAGCGTGACAGGAGGCGGTGACGTGGCATCGTACTACGTCTCGGGCCGTATGTTCGAGCAGGACGGCATCTACAACGCCGGCGACGAGAAATACCAGCAGTTCAACGTCAAAGCCAAAGGCATCGTCAACGTAAAGCCGTGGCTGCGCGTGGAGAACACCACCGACTTCATGTACCGCTATTCGCACCAGCCGACGAGCCACACGGGCATCTCCACAACGCCGATGACGGTATCGCGCATGCTCAACCACCAGGCTTACCCCGTAGCTCTGGTCACCAATCCCGACGGCACGTGGACGGAAGCGGCCGTATACACGGGCTGGGCAGGCTTCGTCGAGGGCAACTCGTGGCGTAAAGACCGCAAGTTCGACATGAACAACCGCACGGCGGTCACGATCGACCTGTTGAAGGACGTGCTGGTCGCCGCCGCCGACGTGAGCTTCTATTTCAACCAGACCGACCGCCGGCAGGCCGTGAACAGCTACACCTACTACACGGGGCCCGACAGTTCGGGCGAACGCCCCTCGGGCTCGCTCTACGAAGAGCGCTCCTACAACCGCCAGAAAGTCGCTTCGAGCGCCACGCTGACCTACACGCCCCGCTTGGGCGACACCCACTCGCTAAGTATCATGGGCGGTTGGAACATCGAAGATTATACCTACAAGAGCAACCTGATGAGCCGCGAGGGCATCATCATCCCCGGCAAGCCCAACTTCAGCCTGCTGGAAGGCGAAGCGATGACCCTGAAGGACAACGGCAGCTACGACTGGGGACTGGTCGGCGCATTCTACCGCGTAAGCTACTCGTACAAAGGAAAATACCTGCTCGAAGCCAGCGGCCGTTACGACGGTAACTCCAAGTTCCCGTCCAACCAGCGTTGGGGATTCTTCCCCTCGGGTTCGGTGGGATGGCGCATCTCGGAAGAGAACTTCATGAAAAACGCCAACTGGCTCGACAACCTGAAGATCCGCGCATCGGTCGGTTCAGCGGGCAACGGCCTCATCAGCGATGCCTACGCCTACCTCTCCACGATGTCGATCGCACAGTCGAGCCTGCTGAACAACGGTTCGGTGTTCAACTACACGCAGGCACCCTCCCCGATTCCCAAGAGCCTGACATGGGAAAAGGCCACGACCTATGACCTCGGCCTGGATTTCGAGGCATTCAACGGCCGCCTGAACTTCTCGGCCGACATCTACCGCAAGAAGACAACCGACATGTATGTGGTGGGCGAAGAGCTGCCCGCCGTATTCGGCAACAGCGCCCCCAAGGGTAACTACGCCGACATGCGCACCGACGGGTGGGAGGCCAGCCTGTCGTGGCGCGACAGCCACAAGGTTGCGGGCAAGACCCTGAGCTACAATATTAAAGTCGCCGTATGGGACAACACCAGCAAGATCACCCGCTATACGGCCAAAACTGGCACGCTCCCGACCAACTACTCGATCAACTATTACGAGGGGATGACCCTCGGCGAAATGTGGGGCTACAAGTGCGACGGGCTGTTCCAGAGCGACGAAGAGGCGCAGACATGGGCCAACTATTCGAAGTTCACCAACCGTTCGGCGACCTGGCAGGCCGGCGACCCGCGCTACCTCGACCTGAACGGCGACGGATACGTCAACAACGGCAACAACACGATCTACGACCACGGCGACCTGGTGAAGATCGGCAACACCACGCCCCGCTACAGTTACAGCATCCAGGGCGGCGTGCGCTGGAACGGCATCGGCATCAGCATGATGTGGCAGGGCGTCGGCAAACGCGACTGGTATCCGGCCAAGGAGTCGGGTTATTTCTGGGGACAGTACGGCCGCCCGTACAGCATGGCACTCCCGTGGCATAACAGCGACCGCTGGTCACCGACCAACCGCGGCGCCTACTGGCCGCGCCTGGTCGGCTATTCGGCCAGCGACTCGGGCCTGATCCTCGCGCAGCCCAACACGCGCTACGTGCAGGACGCTTCGTACATCCGCCTGAAGAACCTCACCATCGACTACAACTTCCCCAAGGAGCTGGTCAACAAGATCGGCCTCCAGGCACTCAAGATCTATGTGTCGGGCGAGAACCTCCTGACCTTCTCACCGCTCAAGAAGTACGCGAAGAACTACGACCCGGAAGGTATCTACGCCGGCGATGCGGACTACGGAACCAACAAGTTCGGTAGCGACAACTTCGGCGACGGCGACGGTTATCCCGTCATGAAATCGTACACGATCGGTTTGAGCATAACTTTCTAAATTACGGACGACAATGAAAAAGATAACATATATTTTACTTTCGGCCTGTTTCCTGCTCACGTCTTGCGAGGATTTCCTTAACAGGGATCCCGACGCCAAGGTCGGATCCGGGGATTATTTCACGGACGAAGGCTCTCTGCTGACCTATATCAACGGGTTCATCCAGAAATACACCCCCAGCGCAGCAGACCTGGGTTACGGCGACGGATACTCGGACATTATGGCTACCGAAAAGTCGTTCACGTTCCTGACCAACGCTTCGTGGACACCCGACCTGCAGAGCGGCTGGTCGATCAGTAACTGGACGCCGATCTACAACATCAACTATTTCCTGGTGCACATGCGCGAGGCGAAGGGGCTCTCCGAAGCTACCTACAACCACTACGAAGGCACAGCCCGTTTCTGGCGCGCATGGCAGTATTTCGAGAAGGTCAAGACCTTCGGTGCCGTACCCTGGTACGACGAACCGATCGACCCCGAAGACATGGTGGCGCTCTACAAACCGCGCGACAGCCGTGAATACGTCATGGAGCGCGTGCTCGAAGACCTGAACTTCGCCTGCGAGCACTGCTACACGTCGTCGGACTGGATCAACTGCGCCCGCATCAACCGGTACATCGCCCTGGCCTACAAGGCCCGCGTCTGCCTGTTCGAAGGCACCTACCGCAAATACCATTCGGTAGACCCGTCGACGGGCAAGGCGTGGGAAGACAAGCAGGCTTCGGAGAAATTCCTGCGCGAATGCGCCGAGGCATGTGAGGAATTGATGGCGGCCGGCGTATACAGCATCGTGAACAACCCCGCCAACGTCAAGACCCAGTACCGGGAACTCTTCACGCAGGAGGCCGTCAACACGACCGAGGTGATCTGGGCACGCCAGATGAGCGTCGGCATGACCACGTTCCACGACCTGACGTGGCGTTACACGTCGGGCAGCTACGGACAGCGCTGGTCGCTCGACCAGGATTTCGTGAAGACCTACCTCAACTTGGACGGTTCGCGCCACACGGCGACCGGCGAGGAGTTCACGACCGAAGTCGAAAACCGCGATTACCGTCTCTCGCAGAGCATCATCACGCCGGGCTACACGAAGCTGGTGGGCGGCGTTTCGACCGCGACACCCCCCGATTTCACGGTGACGCTGACCGGCTACCAGGTCATCAAGTTCAACATCGACGACAAGGCATACGAGTCGGCATCGGTTTCCTACAACTCGCTGCCCATCATGCGTTACGCCGAGGTACTGCTCAACTACGCCGAGGCAAAGGCCGAGCTGGGCGAATTCAGCGACGACATCTGGAACAAGACCATCAAACCGCTGCGTGAGCGCGCAGGCGTCGACGGTAAGCGCCCGACGTCGGCAGACCCCTATCTGCAACAGTACTACGGGCTGAGCGACAGCGACCTGCTGGAGATCCGCCGCGAGCGCGCCATCGAGTTGCTGCTGGAAGGGTTCCGTTACAATGACCTGATGCGCTGGCATGCGGGCGAGCTGCTGAACAAGCAGTGGTACGGCATCTACATCCCGGCCATGGATACCTCCTACGACCTCAACGGCGACGGCATCAACGACGTCTGCGTGATTTCGGGCGAAGCCGGCAACGAACCCGGCGTAACGTACATCGTACTCGACGACAGCAAATATTCGCTGGAGAACGGCACGACCGGACGTCTGCTCTATACCGTGGGCCGCAACTTCGAGGAGAAGCGCTACCTGCGCCCCATCCCCAAGACGGCGCTGAACATCAACCCCGACCTGGGACAAAACTACTACTGGAGATAAACAAGGAGGAAACGCGCCCCGGGCGGGATTTTCCCGGGGCGCGCATCCCGATATAAACCTTAATTCAGCATACAATGAAACGATACATATTTATCATCGCCGCACTCACCGCCCTGATCTTTACCGGGTGCTCGAATGACGACGACCGCCCGGTAAAGACCCCCATAGATCCGCTGACCGACATCTACGGAGTGGTGACCGACAACCAGGGGAACAGACTGCAGGGAATCGTCGTAAGCGACGGATATACCTGCACAGCCACCGACGAGAACGGCGTCTACCAGCTTACGGCCGGGGAATTCTCCTATCAGGTGTACCTTTCGATCCCCGCGGCATACGAAGTCCCCATGTCCGAAGGGCTGCCCTGCTTCTGGCAGAAACTGACCGAAGGGCGCAAGCGCTACGACTTCACGCTGACCCCGCTGGCCGGAGGTGCCGAGAACGAGTTCAACCTCTTCTGCGTGGCCGACCCCCAGTGCCAGAACACGACCAACATCGCACGTTTCAACAACGAAACGGTACCCGACATCGCCGCGCAGGTCGCAGCCTCGACGCTGCCGTGTTACGGCATCACGTTGGGCGACATAGGCTGGAACACCGAGAATACGGACTACACGAACGACGTATTCCCGCTGATGAAAAAGGCCATGCAGATGGACAAGGTCGGGCTGCCGCTCTTCCAGCTGATGGGCAACCACGACAACAAGGTGATCGCCGTCAGCAAGAACGACTATACCGTGGCACACGACATCGCCGCACAGCGGAATTTCGAATACATCTTCGGCCCTGTAAACTATTCGTTCGACCGCGGCAACGTGCACATCGTCGCCATGGACAATATCATTTTCCCGAGCCACAAGGATTATTCGCTCGGATTCCGCGACGACCAGGTCGAGTGGCTCCGCCAGGATCTGAGTTATGTTTCGAAAGACAAAATGGTGATCTTCTGCGTACACATCCCCATGCGCGCCAGCAACAACCAGAACGTACAGGCGGTACTCGAACTGCTCAAGCCGTTCGCCGAGGTGCATATCATGTCGGGACACACGCACTATGCCGAGAACAACACCTACGACAGCCACTACGAACACGTGCACGGCGCAGCCTGCGGCGCATGGTGGCATTCGACGATCAATACCGACGGAACGCCCAACGGCTATGCGATCTACAAGGTCAAGGGCGCGACGATCGACAACTGGGTTTATAAGGCCACGGGCTTCGACCCCGATTTCCAGATACGCCTCTACCGCGGCAGCGACATCTTCATGGAAGGGTATACGCCTTCGTACCAGTTCTATTACAAGGGTGACGACCAGATCGTGGCCAACATCTGGAACGCCGACAAGGACTGGAAGATCGAAGTCTATGAAAACGGCACCAAGACCGGGGAAATGAAGCCCTACGAGAGCAATGCTACCAAACGCGACGCATGGGCATCAGGCTACCACTGCGGCGTACAGGGACGCGCCCCGAGCAACTACGACCGCACCAACACGAGCCACCTGTACTACTACACGCTCCAATCGTCCACAGCTTCGGTCGAAGTCCGCGCCACGGATAAATTCGGCCAGACTTACAGCCAGTCGAAATTCACTACGGGCCTTGCCGAGGATTTCCCGGTCGGCGAGTAGATTATTACGGAAAAATTCGTAACTTTGTGAATTGCGATTCAAAAGCAGAAACGAAATGAAACGACTGATCTCGATACTCGTCGCCCTATCGGCCTGGGGCATTGCCATCGGACAGCCCTCGGTACGCATTGCCCACGGGCCCTACCTGCAACAGGTCACCGACGACGGTTTCACCGTCGTGTGGACGACGACCATCAATGCCGCATCGTGGGTCGAAGTCGCTCCTGACGACGGATCGCATTTCTACGCCGCCGAGCGGCCGAAATATTACGATTCGCACATCGGCAAACGCCGCATAGGCCGCCTGCACCGCGTACGCGTGGAGGGGCTGGCTCCGGGGACGACCTACCGTTACCGCATCATGCAGCAGGGCGTGCTCTGCGACGAAGGCAACAAGCGGGTAGTCCTGGGCGAAGGTTACGGGAGCGACATCCTCAAACACAAGCCCTATACGGCCACTACGCTCGACGAAAAGAAGGATCAAACCGAATTCTGGGTTGTGAACGACATTCACGCCCAGGATTCGATCTTCCGGTTGCTGCTGGAAGGTGCCGAAAAGGCCAAACCCGATTTCGTCTGCTTCAACGGCGACATGCTCACTTCGATGGAGTCGGAGAAGCAGCTTTTCGAGGGGTATCTCAATTCGGCCGCCGAATTGCTGACGCCCGCGGGAATCCCGATCTTCGCCACGCGCGGCAACCACGAGAACCGCGGCTCTTTCTCCCCGAGTTTCCTCGACTACTTCCCGACCTCCACGGGCGAGGTATACTACACGTTCCGGCAGGGGCCGGCCTATTTCGTCGTGCTGGACTGCGGCGAGGACAAACCCGACAGCGACATCCGCTATTACGGGTTGTCGACCACCGACGCCTACCGCGAACAGGAAGCCCGCTGGCTGAAGGGCGTGGTCGAAAGCGAGGAATACCGCGCGGCACCCCTGCACATCGTCGTGCTGCACATGATCCCGGGCGGGAAAAGCAGCTGGCACGGCGAACAGGAGATCCGCAGATTGTTCGTACCGATCCTCAACGAAGCTTCGGTCGACATCATGCTATGCGGGCACTACCACCGCTACCAGTGGATAGACGACGGGAGCCGGGGCACGAACTTCCCGATCCTCGTAAATTCGAACCGGGACAAGCTCGTGGTGAAGGCCGACCGCAGGGGAATCGACATCGACGTCGTGAACACGGGCGGCGAGGTCATCAAACGCCACCGGATCGACAAGTAACCGCCTGAAAGGAAACAGAACAGGGACAAAGGCGCTTCCGGGCGCCTTTGCTCTTGGAACAAACCGCAGAGAACCAATAAAACACACTATGAAAACATCCAGACTACTGACCGCCTTCGCCACCGCCGCCCTGCTGCTCGGATGCGCCCCGGGCGGGCAAAAGGCCGAAGGGCCCTACTACATCGACATCAAAGACCGCGCACAGCTGCACGAGTGGTTCCGCTATTCGCCCGAGCGGCCGGTCGTCATCAGCGGCCACCGCGGCGGCATGGTGACGGGATTCCCCGAAAACTGCATCGAGTCGTTCGAAAAGACGCTCACGATGATGCCCTCGTTCTTCGAGATCGACCCGCGCATGACCAAAGACAGCGTGATCGTGCTGATGCACGACGCCACGATCGACCGTACCACGACCGGCACGGGCAAGGTTTCGGACTACACCTACGCGGAGTTGCAGCAGTTCTTCCTCAAGGATCGCGAAGGTAACGTCACGACCTACAAGATCCCCACCCTCGAGGAGTGCATCGCCTGGAGCCAGGGCAAGACGATCCTCAACCTCGACATCAAGGACGTCCCGCTCGAAGTGATGTCGCAATTCATCAACCGCCTGGCACCGGCCAACGTGATGTATACCGTGCGCAACGCCAAACAGGCGCGCACGTATCTCGACCGCGACCCGCAGGCGATGTTCTCGTGCTGGTGCAAGAACATGAAGGAGTTCAACGAGTATGTCGGGGAGCGGATTCCCTGGTCGCAGGTGATGGCCTACGTCGGCACGATGATGCTGCCCGACCAGCAGGAGCTTTACGACAACCTGCACCGCAACGGAGTGATGTGCATGATCTCGCTCGCCCCGACGCACGACCGCAGGGCCACCGACGCGCAGAAAATACAGGGCTACGAGCTCGAAATCCCGACGGGTTGCGACGTCATCGAAACCGACTACCCCTACTTATTCCAGAACCTCGATCTCAACCGCAAGTAAACAAATGGCTGCATTCGAAAAATACCGCTCGGTCTACACGCACGACGAGCTGATGGAACGCCTGCGCCGCATCCGGCACGTGGCACTCGACATGGACGGCACGATCTACATGGGCATGTCGCTCTTTCCCTACACCAAGCCGTTCCTCGCGGGGCTCAAGGAGATGGGCATCGGCTATTCGTTCCTGACCAACAATCCGTCGAAGTCGATCGCCGACTACCTGCACAAGCTCGACGTGCTGGGCATACACGCCACACGCGAGGAAATGTACACCACCGCCCTTGCGACGATCGACTACATCCGCGAGCACTACCCTGCGGCCAAACGGCTTTTCCTGCTCGGCACGCCGAGCATGATCTCGGAATTCGAGGCAGCAGGTTTCGAATCGGCCGCGGATTCGGCGGACGACGTGCCGGACGTGGTGGTCGCGGCGTTCGACATGACGCTGCAGTATGACCGCCTGTGCCGCGCCGCATGGTGGGTGTCGCAGGGCGTGCCCTACATCGCTACCAACCCCGACCGGGTATGCCCCACCGACCAGCCGACGGTACTGGTCGACTGCGGTTCCATTTGCGCTTGCATCGAACATGCCACGGGACGGCGGCCCGACATCACGCTCGGCAAACCCGATCCCAACATGCTCTCGGGCATACTCTCGCGCCACGGCCTGCAACCCGACCAGATCGCGATGGTCGGCGACCGCATCTACACCGACGTGGCGATGGCGCACAATGCCAAGGCCATGGGCGTGCTGGTGCTCTCGGGCGAAACGACGCTCGACGTGGCGGACAAGGCCGACCCGCAGCCGCACATCACGGCCGACAGCATCGAAGTGCTGGGCGCGCTGATCCGCGAAGCGCACAGCAAATAACCGGACGCGGCATGCCGTCCGCCAGACCGGCAGCACCGCACCGCCGCACCGGCATATCAGCGCTGGGGCGCACAAATGCCTGTCGGAAACAGCACTCCGAATAGGCGGAGGTTATACTCCTATCAGAAAAACCGGGCTCCGAAAGAGCCCGGTTTTTTACGGTGTTCACCGGAAAAGCACTATCTTTGCAGAAGATAAACCGCACCCGGACAATTGGGAGTTTGCGCTCTTCCCGCCCGTTTGCACCATCATCGCGGCGATAGAGCCAGATAAACGAACGGTAAACCCTATGGAACACAATATCCTCATACCCCTGCTGCTGACGCTG
>ULQM01067307.1_pt1 | contig 18001 bp, 13 predicted proteins | sample 1954451 | NCBI WGS metagenome assembly ULQM01 (sample SAMEA4835655, study PRJEB28245) | human gut metagenome | biome: gut microbiome; material: fecal sample | place: Denmark | collected 2008 | reverse complement strand
AAATCTCACAAAGTGTTGCACTTAGTTTGACAATTCATTTATGACGGGCATGTTTATGATGTATGGTAAAAGTCCGCCGAGGCGTAGTTGTAAACGAAACCGAAAGCAACTTCCTAAGTTTGCACGTGAGGTGTAAGAGAGAATAAGGAAAAGCAAAATCGTAGCCTGACGGACAGAAACTTAATAAAGGCGTATACGGCGGTAAGTCAGCCGAAAGAGATGAAGCCCAAAGACAACCGTTTCCCTTGTGCGTAGATTGGCAGACAAACAAAGAAAGAACATGAAGTTATCCTGTGAGGTCTGACGATAAGAAGTAACAACGAATGATGAGAAGCGGGCAGAGACCATAGTGCCGCAAAGGCGGGAAGGAGTGAACGATTCAATAACACATATTAAAGATGTTCTGTTTGGAAATGATATACACAGCAGCCGAAAGAGATGAAGCAAAAAGCAGGAAGTATCAGATTGAAAAAACAGAAATGTTGAAACGGTATGGGATAAAGACCTGAACTGCCGTGTACCGAACGATACGCAGGGTGGTGGCAGGGAGCAGAAAATCCTCCTTCCCCGAAAAACTCCGAACTGTAAAGTGAAAAAAGTTTGGTCTCTTTTGAAATTACATATCTTAACCGTTGAATTTTTATTATCCGAAAACTCCCGCACAATACAGATCGTTAAGGGTTCCTTTATCCGAAACCGCCGCGGCAAGTATCAGAGCTTCCCGCAATTCGGTTTTGGTGAAAGGAAGCTTATCGCTGCAAAAATCTTCAAAAAGCGCAAGCGCACGGTATGTTTCCCTTACCGCGGATATATCGGGACACTTTACGGGATATCCGGTTTCTGCACGGCGGCGCGGTTCGCGAAATTTTCTTCTTTTGATAATTTCGTTCAGTTTGATCTGATCGGGAGGCAAAGCAAAACAATCCGAGTTTTCACACACTTCGGAATATATCTCTGTGAGCATCCGCGCACAGGGATATGCGAAGTCGGCTTTATTGCCCTTTTTCAGGGAAAGAATCTCTGCCAGATTATCCGCCGAAGTAAGCAGATAGCCGTTGTCCCGGGTTTTTTTCAAAGATATTTTGAAAAGCGCACTGTACAGGATCAGTTTGCGCTGCGGCGTCAGCTTACTGAAATCCACAAAAAAACATTCCTTTATGATATCGGTAAGTTCTCCTGAAGAGGTTTCCGGCAAAGCCAGCAAGGCTTTTGCCACAAGTCCTACCCCTCTCTTTACATCTGTATCCTCCAAAGGCGCCGCCAGATCCACAACTGCCGCTTCCGCTTCCCGACACTCCTCCACTGCAGGCATTCCGTTGACCTTCTGAACAAAAAAAGGCGATAAATAGGTGTCGCTGTCAGGAGCCGTACACCATATGAACAGCGGAATACCCATCGCCGACGCCATAGCCTTGCCTTTCTCCGCCGTCTGTCCGCCCCCTACAGCCAGTATACATCTCACATCCTCTGAAAGATAAGGCGATAATCGGATCGTCCTCTTTAAAGCACTTTCGATTTCTTCGCCCAACCGATGATCGGACAATATGTAAAGCTTATGTCCTTTACTCAGTATTTTTTCCCCTAATTTTTTAGCTGCAGCCCGAATGTTTTCCGTTCTTTGCCGGCTGTCCTTGTCGCCGCCGAAAAGAGCCGAATCGGTTATGAAAACCTTTTCGCTGAATTCCGACTGCATCAGATATTCGTCAGTCATAAACACCTCTTTGATATGCTAATTCTTTTATGTCAGGTGATTTTGACATTTTGAAGAATATTTAAGTGTTTTTTGTCTTATGAAATAAACTTTATATTAATTGGTTTTCCCTTCCGAAAAAAAAGCGACGGAAAAAGGGGGAATGAAACCGTCGCTAAGGAAAGATATTTTCCTTTATTATATATTTTTTCCGGATAAAGTCAAAGGTCCGTATACCGGAAAAAGCTTGATATACAATTTATTGTATGTCCTGACTGCAGTCCATCCGTCTTATACTCAAAAGGTTCACTTTTCCGCATTGTAATCAAAAGCGGGCAATGTCACAGTAAAGAGCGAGCCCTTACCTGCCTCCGATTCCACGCTTACCTTCCCGCCGCTCAGCTGAATGATCTTCTGAGTTATGGCAAGACCGAGTCCGTTCCCGTCGGCGTTGACTTCGGAATCGGATTTATAGAATCTCTCGAATATATGCGGTATATTCTCCGGCGATATCCCGCAGCCCGTATCCGCCACTTTTACCACGGCATAATTATCGCTGACTTGACACGTCACTGTGATCTTACCGTTTTCCGGAGTGAATTTTATCGCGTTTGAAAGCAGGTTTTCCCACACGTGATACAGCATCTGACTGTTGCAGTATACCTGAGCTTTGTCGAGATTAATATCCATCTCTATGTTTTTCTGCTCCCAAAGGTTTTCCATGTTCACTATGACGTTACGGATCTGTTCGTCAAGACTGAACATCTCTTTGCTCATTCCGACGGTATTACTGTCCAGTCTTGCAAGCTGAAGCATATTTACCGATAAGTTGCTCAGCCTTTTTGACTGTTCCAGAATGGTTTTTATATACTGTTTTTCTTCCTCTTCTTCCAGTCCTCCGTTATATAAAAGCTGAGCATACCCGGTGATTGCCGCAATAGGAGTCTTGTATTCGTGCGACACTATGGAAGCAAAATTTTTAGACATTTCCTCGTTTTGTTTAAGGCCGTCCGTCATGGTATTGAAATTCCGCTGCAAAACGGAAATTTCGTCATTTCCCACTACTTCGAGCTGAATATCGAAGTTACCGCGCGTCACCTGCTGCATGGCGTCGGAAACGGCTTTGATCGGCTTGATAACTGTTTTTATGGTAAGCGAATTTATAATAAGCGCTACAAATATCGTGAAAAAGCCCGTAGTCCAGATCACGTTGAACCATATCTGCTTTATATCGGAGCTGCCTGTCTGACTCGTTTTGAGCATGACAAAACAGTCTTCTATTCGCGCAACTCCTATATTGTCGAACCAGCCGTTTTTAAAAAGCACGATATGCTCCGTCATTACTTGAGCAAGATCTTCCTCGTTAAAAAGAGACTTCAGCGAATTTACCATTTCACTGTACGAATTATACACCTCGACCGTATATTCGTTGCCGAGAAAGTCTTTGAAGAGCGATTCTATCTCGTCAATGGTAAGATGATCCTTTTCATCGGGCAGCGACGCGTTGAATCTTTCGATAAAGACCCCGACTATTTCAAAATCTCCCCTCATTCTGTCATTTATATAACGCGAAAGCTCTGCCGAACGCAATCCGTATACCAATACCGTGGTTATAAGAGTCGACGTGAGCAAAGCAAAAAGCACGGCAAGCATGAACCTCATATACATGGATTTTATAGAACCCTTGTATTCTTCGGTACTGAAAGACTTGATAAATTCTTCGTAAGCCTTGCGTCTGGCTTTTTTTTCTTTTCTCTTTTTCCTTTTATTTTTTTTATCAGACTTTTCTGTCAGCTCCGGATCTTCGTTATTAAGACTGTTTTCTTTTTTTTCTTTGGACACTTTGCGTTCCTCCTCTGACATTATACCACACAGAATAAATAAACGCACCCTTTTTTTTACGATGGTATACCTTTTTTATTAAATCATTGTTATAAAACTTATCCACACCGATGTGGAAGGATACCTGTTTTATCTACACCTTTTCCACATTGCTTTCCACACGGCAATTTTTGTTTCTAAAAATAAAAATATACCTTTTTTCCGATAAAACATAATATTTTTACCAATTTTAAGGAAGCTTTTTTCCTTATCCACATTTTCACACAACCTACTGCTTCTTCTTCTGTCATAATATAACCTCTATAAAGACGTATAAGGATCTTTCAGCCGAAAACTTGTATTTCAGGTCATCACTTTATCTTGACAAATTCTTATCGTCTGTGCTATAATACTCGGAGTGTCCTGTAACTGAAAACAAATTTTGTGCTTATAAGACAAAACGGCTGTTTCTTTCGTCTTTATTATACGGATAAAACGGCCGCTTTGGCTGTATGAGATCATATGACGCGAGGAAAATTTATGGGTGCTTTTGCGGAACTGAAAAAATTCAGGGGAAAAATATTTCTTTGTTGTATCGTACTCGCAGTAGCGGCTTTTTCGAGTATGTTCCTTCCGACTATAATGTCAGATATCATCGATAACGGAATAAATGTCGGAAATATGGATTATATTCTGAAAAACGGTTTGCTTATGGTGGTTCTGGCGGTCATCTCCATGATAAGTTACCTTTTGTCAGCCAGACTTATAGCCGGGATCGTAGTCAATTTTTCAAAAAATCTGAAATTCAGGATATTCCGGAAGATAAACAAACTTTCGTTTTCTCAGTTTTCCCTTATAGGCCCTTCGGCATTGCTCTCGAGAACTATGGAAGACGTGGATCTGCTGAGTGAAAGCGTGTATTTTCTTCTGAGAGTAAGCATAACTTTACCGGTCATGTTTATAGGAGGCATCGTTCTTTCTCTCAGCAAGGACGCGGTGCTTTCGCTTATAATGCTCATATTTCTGCCGGTAATGGTGGTAGCCGTGTTTTTAGTGGGCAGAAAGCTTTTCGACCTTTGGAACGACGCGGATAATCAGATGGACAGATTGAATCAGATCCTCAGAGAACGTCTTTCCGGTATCAGAGTCATAAGAGCTTTCAATCGTGAACCTACGGAACATAATAAACTTAAAAACGTGGTTTGCGATATGACGGACAGACTTGTTTCCGCAAATATAAGATCCGGTACGCTCGATCCGGTTTCCTTGCTTCTCCTCAACCTTACGACCGTTGCAATCATATATTTCGGCGGATTGCGCGTGCAGCCGGGAGGAGCGGTTTCTGCCGCTTCCGTTTTTGCGGTTGTACAGTATGTCTCCATGATAATGAACAGCGTAATGATGTTAAGCATAGGGATATTGTTTTTGCCGCGGATCCGCGTAAAGCTGATGAGGATAAATCAGGTCCTCAAGGCAGATACCACGGAAAAAGTCACGTACGAAAAAGTTCCGCTCGGCGGAAACATAAATTTTGAAAACGTAAGTTTCAAATATGCGGACAGCGACGAGTATGTACTCGAAAACATCAGCATTGATATAAAAGACGGCCAGACTATAGCTTTCATCGGAGGTACGGGTTCGGGAAAAAGTTCTGTCCTGAGGCTGCTTCTCGGGTTTTATCAGCCTACCGACGGAGATATCCTTTATGACGGTATTTCTTATAAAGCTCTTAATCCCGCGTCGATAAGGGATAATATTTCGTGCGTGCTGCAACGTACCGCGATATTTTCCGAGAGTGTTGCGGAAAATATCCTTCTCGGAAACGCTGACGCCTCTCGTGAACAGATCCTTAATGCTATGGATATAGCCGAAATCAGAAGCTATGTGGACGCCTACCCCGACGGTTTGGATCATAAGCTCGAACAAGGCGGCGCAAACCTTTCCGGCGGACAAAAACAAAGAATGGTGATTGCGCGTTCTATACTCCGGGATGCAAGTATATATATTTTCGATGATTGTTTTTCCGCTCTGGATTTTCTTACGGAAAGCAGACTGCGCGCAAAATTGAACGCTTACATAAAAGGAAAAACACAGATAGTCTGTACGCAGCGTATCGCGACGGCTATGTCTGCAGATAAAATATTCGTATTCGACAAAGGACGCATCGTCGGAGAAGGAAAACATTCCGATTTGCTCATAAATTGCGAAATATATAAAGAAATATATAATTCGCAGGTAGGAGGAGACTTGAATGGTTGACCACGAACTGAGAGAAAAAATAAATAAAGAACTTAAGATCAAGTATCCGACCTTCACGATCCTGAAAAGACTGCTTTCGGAAACTAAACCGATAGCGGGCAGATTATTTGTGGCAGTGATATTTTCGGTAATATCCGTCGGAGTATGGCTGTTGTCGCCTTATATTATCGGAAACCTGACTGAGGTATTGAATCAGTATTATACCGGAGTCGTCCAGACTCTTGATATGAACGCGCTCGTTGCGGGATGTCTTATTCTTCTTACGGGATACTGCCTGAAATTCGGCGCCGATCTCGGAAAAGTCATAATAATGAACAATACGGTGAGCCGTCTGTTTACGGCTACATTCCGCGTAAGGATATCGGATAAAATAAAACGGCTTCCCGTTTCTTATATCGATTCCACCCCGCACGGAGAAATCATCGCGCGTACGATAAACGACGTTTCCCGTATGGGTACCACCGTGCATTCATTCCTCAATATGGCTATCATGGGCGTGATCCAACTTATCGCGATAATAGTGATAATGTTTACGATCAATCCGGTTATTGCGGCAGTTATCGTGGTCACGATCCCGATATCTACGCTTATAGCAGCTAAAATCGCTTCCCTGAGCGAAAAGCATTACTCTGAAAGACAAAAATACACGGGGAAACTCTATGCTCATATAGAAGAACATTATACCGGCTTTATGACCGTAAAAGCGTATAATATAGAAAATAAGAGAGAAGAAAAACTTTCTTCCATCCTGGATCTTTATACCGCCGCAAATGAAAAAGCGTTTTTCTATTCCGAAAGCGTCTCACCCGTCATTTCCCTCTCGAACAACATCAGTTTTATTATAGTATGTATACTCGGAGGATGGATGGCGATAAATCAGACTATGAACGTCGGTTCGATAGTAAGCGTGGTGCTTTATGCGCGTTATCTTTCTTCTCCTTTTGAACAAATCGCTTCTTCAATGAGTATGTTTCAGCAGGTCCTCGCTTCGGCGCGTCGGGTTTATGATCTGCTCGATCACCCCGAAATGAGCGTTACGGAGTCGCCTGCACGCATTGAAAACGTCAAAGGCAACGTCAGATTCGAAAATATAGCCTTCAGCTATTCTCCCGATAAACCTCTTATCACGGACCTCTCCATAGACGTAAAAGCAGGACAGAAAGTGGCCATCGTCGGTCCCACGGGAGGAGGCAAAACTACCTTGATAAATTTGCTGATGCGTTTTTACGACGTCCAGAAGGGCAGGATCCTTATCGACGGCGTCGATACGTCGACAATGACCAGAGAAGACCTCAGAAATATGTTCAGTATGGTGCTGCAGGATACCTGGCTGTTCAACGGAACAGTCAAGGAGAACATAGGCTACGGCAAGGAAGGAGCAGACGATGCCGAGATTATCGAGGCCAGCAAACAGGCGTACTGCGACCACTTCATCAAAACACTGCCCAACAGCTACGACACTGTCCTCAGTAATGATATGACTTCGGTTTCGGCAGGACAAAAACAGCTGCTCACTATTGCGCGCGCTTTTCTTTCCGACCGAAAGATACTCATCCTCGATGAAGCTACTTCGAGCGTGGATACACGTACCGAAATACTCATCCAGAAAGCCATGGATAATCTTATGAAAGGACGTACTTCCTTTGTCATAGCTCACAGACTTTCAACTATAGTCGACGCGGATATTATTCTCGTGGTAAATAACGGAAATATCGTCGAAACGGGCACACATAAAGAACTGCTTGCCAAAAAAGGTTTTTACAGCCAAATATACAACAGTCAGTACGCATTGATCAGAAACTGACGCTTTCCCTTTATTAAAGTTTGCGCGTCAGGGTCCGTTAAGACCTTATGAAAAAACTATATAAATGTAAGGCAAAGACTGATGACTTAAAACGATTCGGTTATAAACAAAGAATTTATATGCAGCGCGGAATATAAGACAAAGAATATAAACAATGTAAAATGTAAAGTCGGGAATATATATGCAGGGTAAAAAATGAGGCAAAAAGAAATGTGCCGACCGTTTCGGAAACGGCATAAAACATCTCCGTGCAGACAAGTTTTTTGATCCGGGACCCGCTTTTGAGCGGCTGACCGGAGGTGTGCGGTGATTTTAAATAAGATTACGGAAAATTAAAAAGCATTATCCCGGGGACAGCTGTCCCCGGGATAAAATTATGAAGAAAATGAAAACTTTATGAGTTTTTATAAGGATGGAAAGACGTTTTTGCCCAGACTTACTGTCGGAAGAAGGGAAGGCGGAATAAGGGAGTCGCATCCGTAGAAAGCGAAGTCGCCGATATAAAGCAAAGCGTCGTTTACCGAAACGGAGAAGAGGAAGGAGCAGTCCTCGAAGGCGTGTGCTCCGACATAAAGCAGTTCGGGATCGAATACGGCGCCGGTAATGCTTTTGCCGTCAAAGGCGTAGTCGGCGATTGCCAAGGTGCCCTCGCGCACGGTGAATACGCCGGGATCATCGCCTTTGAGCACAAGCAGGCAGTTGCCGAGGTAAACTCCGCCGTCAGGCTGACTTTCGAGCCATGCGGTTTTTGCAAAAGCTTCTCTGCCGGCGCCGAGTAATTGTCCTTCACATACCACCTCGCCGAGATTTCCGCAGCCGAAGAAAGCTTGTTCTCCGATCCTTTCCAACGAAGGAAGAGTTATTTTTTTCAGCAGAGTATTATACGCAAATACTTTGTCGCCTATGGCTCTTACTGCTTCGGTACCGTTTTCGGCGGGTACCACTATCTCGTCCAGGGTGCGACCGAGATCCGTAAGACCCGTCACTACCCCTTCTTCCACGATCAGCGCTTTGCTTTTCCATTTAGCGGTGAGGGTGACGTCCTCGGTGAGCTTCCAGATAGTTTCGTTCATGGGTTCTTCGCCGTAATACCAGCCGCAGAATTCGTAATATTCGTTTTCGGGGGGCAGGTCAGGGATAAACAGACTGTTATATGTCACGGTGGTTTCGGAAACGATGAGTTGTCCGATCTCCGTTACGTAGGTTATTTTATAGACCTTCGGGATCCATTGGGCTGTAAGGGTGACATTATCGTAAACGCCTTGAGAAGCGTCGAATATCTCGTTACCGATAAGCCAGCAAGAAAAGTCGTGACCGATAAGTTCGGGGATTTCAGGGGTAAAGGCGCACCCTTCCTCAGCTTCTATCGGAGGCAGTTCGCTTCCGCCCCTTGTATTGAAGCTTACCGTATATATCGGCAGTCTTCTGATACACACGTCGTAAACGGCTTGTTCTTCGCCGTTTCTTACGCCTATGTAAAAGGTATTGTCGCCTGCACTGAGAGAAGCTACTCCGTTTTGCATAACGGTCTCTTCGGTGCTGCCGGAAATAGCGTATTCCGCACCGTCTGCTACGGCGATCACAGGAGTAAAATCAAAAATTTCCGTCGAGTTTCCGACTTTCAGCGAAAATGCATTTCCTTCCTGAGTAAAGCCTTCGAGATACAGTCCCACGGGGTCGGTGACTTTCGATACGTTGAGTCTGTTTCCGGGAAGTGTTATTATTCCGGCAAGGATGAGAGCTACGGGTATCAGAAGTAAAGCTACCGCGCCGAGACTGATACCGAAAATCAGTTTTTGTTTTTTCATTTTTACTACCTCTCTTGATTTTTTTCTCCCCTCGAAGTCGGTTCGGTCATACCGTCCGGTCATATTGCTTTTTGTCTTCCGAGCGACCCGATCAAAGACTTTTTTCTTCAGACAGGTTTCCGACCGCTTCCGGCGGGTGAGTGCCCTCATTTTGCATCTCCGACCGCAGCGGATCATGCCGCAATAAAAACAATTTTGTCGTTTTTCGCCGTATTTGTCTTGAGTTCGGAGTTTTCGGCGCTTAAAAAAACTCCTGAAAGATAAAAACAGAGGATAAAAAAGTGGTAGATTTTTTTAATTTGCGGTATAATATTTCAGGAGCGGAAAAAGTCGCTTACGAGTAAAATTTGTCAAAGGACAGAATAATGAATAAAAAAATAAATTTATATGACACTTGGCTTGTTAACCGTACCATAGCGCACAGAGGACTGCATGACGAGCGTTTGCCGGAAAACAGTCTCGGAGCTTTTCGTGCCGCCGTGGAAAAAGGCTACGCCATCGAAACCGATCTCCAGCTTACCGCAGACGGAGTGATCGTCGTTTTCCATGACGAAAAAATGAAACGCATGACAGGCAGAGAGCTTGTGATAAACGACTGCATGTACGACGAAATAAAAGACATTCCCCTTATCGGGGGCGAAAACGAATACATTCCCACACTCGAGCAGTTGCTTGAGACAGTAGACGGCAAAGTTCCTTTGCTCATAGAAATAAAGACTCACGAAAATATCGGGTCGCTTGAAGCGCCTTTAACGGAAAGGCTGAGACGCTATAACGGCGAATTTGCCGTACAATCTTTCAATCCTTTCATAGTAAAGTGGTTCAGAAAAAACGCGCCAGAATTCGTACGCGGACAGCTTGCCGCTTTTTTTGACGTTGAATTCGGCAACGGGGTAAGGGCTTGGCTGCAGCGGCGCGTATTGCGCAATTGTATGCTGAACGGAATATGCGGAGCTCAGTTTACATCCTACGACACCAAAGGGATAAAAAGAAAAAGGCTGCTTCGTATAAAGAAGAAGATGCCTGTATTGATGTGGACTGTGAGGACGCCCGAAAGGCTTGAAAGCTGCAAGGGGTATTTTGACAATATAATATTTGAAGATTTTCTTCCACCCGTTGAATTGTCGAAACAGAAGATATAGAGTCTGTAAATATCGAAAAACAGAATAATTTGACACGAAAACAGGTTTTAGTGCAACGAACTCCCGACTTCATGCAACGAAGTCGGGAGTTTTTGATTTTAATATAGTCAGTTTCCGTTACTCGGAGCGACTGAGGCGCCTTAAATTCTCACGGCGCCCGATTAAAGCGGTTTACATTTTGTCTACGGGAGTTATCCCCAGAAGCGACAGTCCGGAGCGGAGTATGGCTTCGGTGCATTCGGTAAGGACAAGGCGGGCTTTTTTGGCGCTGTCGTCGGTGCCCGAGATACGGTTTTCAAGGTAAAAGCGGTTGAAGGATTGAGCCAGGTCGATGAGGTATTTGCTTATGACGGATGGTTCGTATTTTTGTGCGGCGTCAACGAGGATCTCGGGGTACTTCTGAATAAGCTTTACGGTCTCGAAAGCCGAAGGATTATTCAGAGCGCCGTAGTCTGCGGGGGAGGCTATATCATCGGAGCGTCCGGATTTTTCAAAAAGACTCATACAGCGGGCGTGCGTATATTGCAGATACGGAGAAGTTTCGCCGTCGAAATTCAGGACCCTGTCGAGGCTGAAGGTTATATCTTTTATTCTTGCGTTGCAGAGCGCGCCGAATATGACCGCTCCCACACCTACCGCTTCAGCTGTTTCGGCTTTGTTTTCAAGCGAAGGACTCTTTTCCCGTATTACGGCTTCCGCCTTTTTGACGGCGGCGTCGAGGACGTCTTCCAGCCAGACGGCGTTTCCTTTACGTGTGGACATACTGCCCTCTTCGAGAGACACCATACCGTATGCAACGTGCACGAGGTCTTTTGCCCATTCGCAGCCTTCGAGTTCCAGCACCTTGAAAAATTGTTTGAAGTGCAGGTTTTGCTGATAGGCGACCACATAAAGGCATTTATCGAAGTTATACTTTTGTTTACGCCAGTGTGCGGCTGCCATGTCGCGGGTGGCGTACAGGGTTGAGCCGTTGGATTTTACGAGCAGGCAGGGAGGCATATCGTATTCGGAGAGGTCCACCATTTCGGCGCCTTCGGAAATGACTGTGAGGTGTTTTTTTCTCAGGTCGTCCAGGACGGCGGGCATTTTGTCGGTATAAAAGCTTTCGCCGCTCCAGTCGTCGAAATGCACGTGAAGTCTTTCATATACTTTTTTTACGTCTTTCAGAGTGATCTCTTTGCAGAAGTTCAGTATTTTCAGAGCTTCGGGATCGCCCTGTTCCATTTTACGGAACCATTCGCGGGCGGCGTCTTCGAGTTCGGGATGGTTTTCGGCTTCGGTGTGAAACCTTACATAGAGCTCTTGAAGCGAACGGGTGTTGAAGTTCATAGAAGCGAGGTCCTCTTTTTTTGCCCAGAGTTTGATCGCCACTGCAAGTTTTCCGAACTGGGTGCCCCAGTCGCCGAGATGGTTTATGCCTATCGTGTTATAGCCGAGAAATTTGAAAAGTTTATAAAGCGCACTGCCTATGACCGTAGTCCCGAGGTGACCGATGTGGAAGGGTTTTGCGATATTTATGCTGCTGTATTCCACTATAACGGTTTTCCCTGCTCCGATATTTTCCGTTCCGTAGTTTGCGCCGGCGCTTCGGGCTTCTTCAAGCACTTTTTCTGCCGTTTTTGTTCTGTTCAGGAAAAAGTTGAGGTATCCGCCTTTTACTTCTGTTTTTTCGACAACGCCTTCCGTTTTTACGCTTTTGGAAAGAGCCTCGGCAATTGCGGCGGGATTTTTGCCCAGTTGCTTGGCAAATTTGAAGCAAGGCAGAGCAAAATCGCCTAAAGCAGGGTCCGAGACGGGAACGATCAACGAAAGTGCGTCGTTTCCGATTATATTATCGTCTATACTTTCAAGAACTGTCTTTTTAAGATCCATGATTTTACCTTTTATATTCCGATTATTATATTCCGACATGATATAGCTCAGAGTACTTGTTTTTAAGATAGTTTATGTAATGGGAGGGATCGAACTTTCCTCCCACCGCTCTTTCAAACACCTTGTTTGCGTACTCAGAATTCCCGTAACGGTGGATTTTTTCTTTCAGCCATTCGTTGATACGCAAAGTATTGCCTTGAGACAAAGATCCCAACACGTCGAAATCTTTGTTCATGGCGTCGAAGATCTGAGAAGAAAAAGCGGAGCCGAGGGCGTAGGAAGGGAAATAGCCGAAAGTCGAAGTCCAGTGAACGTCCTGCAGTATTCCCAAAGCCGGCGACGGAGGAGTAAGACCGAAAAACTCTTCAAAGAGTTCGTTCCATCTTTTTTCCGCTTCATTGACGGACAAACCGTTCAGAAGCTCCTGTTCCATTTTGTATCTTACAATAATATGTTTAAAATAGGTAAGCTCGTCCGCTTCGGTACGGATAAAGGAATTTTTTACTATATTCACCTGTTTATACATTTTGTCGGCGGTGAGTTCTTTGACGGAAAGCCGACGTGTGCCGAAATTCTTTTTGAATTCCGCGAGATGAGCTTCCCAAAACTCTCTGCTGCGGCCGATAATATTTTCATAAAAACGGCTTTGAGATTCGTGCAAAGCCATATCTTTGCATCCGAAAGAAAAAGTGTCGTTGAGATTTTTGTCTATGTTCTGTTCGAAAAGAGCATGACCGCCCTCGTGGATCGCGGAAAAGATTGCGCTTAAAACGTCGCGCTCATAATAATGCACGGTAAAACGCACATCGCCCGATCCGAACCCTGTTGTAAATGGATGTTCGCTTTCACCGATCTTGCCGCGCGATTCATCGTAACCCATTGCGCCCGCTATATACTTTATAAATTTCTCCTGCCTGGTCTTATCGTACTTTTCCCTTGCAAACGAAAGCCCTTCCGCCTGACATTTTTCACATACCTCGTTTACAAAAGGAACGAGTTCTTTTATCAGTTTATCGAAAAAGCTGTCGTAATCGGCTTGAGTGTAACCGCATGAAAAATCGTCAAGCAGTTTGTCGTACCCTTTGAGTTCGGGAGTCTCAAGGTAACCGATATGTTCCTTGTTTATTTGTATTACCTGTTCCAAAACGGGAGCAAATATCGAAAAGTCGTCCTTCGTTTTGGCTTCCTGCCACACCTTAGGTGAAATTGCAAATACCTTGCTTTGCCTTTCTACAAAATCCTGAGGCAGCTTTCGGCTCTCCTCCATTTCCTTGAGTATTACCTCGATCTCATGTGCTTCAACTTTTTCGAGTTTATCCTTATTGCGCGCAAGCTCACATACGACTTCATAAATATGCGAGTCGGTAACAAGATCGTGCACCTTCAGACTTAAATAGGGAATATATTCCGAATAGGCTGTCATGTCGCCGCCGCCCGCATAAGTCTGAGAATCCCATCCTGCCAGGTAAAACATATAATTATATGCGAGTATTTCTTTTCTCCATGCTTTGTATTCCTGTAACAGCTTTTGCATAACCCCTCCTTGAAATAACAGCTTGTAACATCCATATTATTTTAACATAACACGCCGTGAAATGCAAGGTATTTTCGAGTTTTGAAAAAACAGCTCCGTATTAGTTTTTCAGACACCGAAAATATATTACTAATAGTAATATATTATTTCTGCATGCCTGAAAGATAAAAACGAAACGCTCAGATATTGAAAAAACCATACTCGCTTCCGAGTTTTATTATAACTCTGCCGATCCGAGTTTTCGGACCGATAAGCTGCCGCAGGAAGAATAACCGCCCGAGCAGTAAAAGCAAAAAAGAAAGCCTTATATAATATTATTGACTTTCGCCTTTTATAATATTGCCGACTGACGACAAAGCAGATTACAGCAGCAGGTAACACAATACCGGAAAAACTGTCGTTTTTCCGAAGACTGATTGAATCAAAATTATGTCATGGCTTTACGACGATAAAACGGTGTGTCAAATCTATAAGGTTTTAAAAGCTGGCGATAACGCGAAGAAGATATCTGCTAAGCAGCCGTGCAAGGTGCGCCGGACGACCATTCATACACTTAAGAAACGCAGACAAGAGACAGGATGAAAGCACAAATAAATGATCACGCTTAAAGACATAATACAAAACCAAGCCGCTGAAAACAATCATTGATACGCCAGGGGAAAGATATAAAAACGAGATTTAAAATCAAATAAAAAACCGAGTTCACGGTGACAGCGAAACGGAAAACGAAAACCGAAATAGGAATTTTGTAAGATCAGAAAATATGCGCATATTGTTCTCAAGACGATCAAAGCAAGCCGGGATATAAAACAGGCGAACATAAAAATAAAACAGGAACCGGCATTTCGCTGCTGACGAAAAAAGACTTTTTCCGTGAGCTCAAGTATATCGGAATAAATATTCGCAAAATAAACGATGAAACAAAATGTACCTTTCGGCGAAGCGCACAGCCGGCAGTCTGAAAGTTTGGAGCAAAAAAAGCAAAGCTTTTATCAAAGAAAATCGGTTTTTCCTATATATAACGCTTCTTCTGCTGAAAAACGAGTACAAAAGGCAAAAGTGCCGATAACAAAACATGTTGTATAATGCACCGTCCCCGATACACTGCATTGACGCTTGTTGATTCAAAAAGGGATCGGATGTTTTTGCTGTATTTTAACGGTAAAAAAGCCGGTATTTTAATGGTTTTCGTGATTTTTACCGATTTTGTCATGCTTTTTCAATGAAAAAAACTTTGTGTTGATTTTTGTGTTTTTTAAATATTTTATTTCAATAATCGATAAAAACACGATAAAAACTATATATGTAAAAAAGACCGACCCCGATACAACTTACTTTCGAGCGTTGTTTTTTGCCACAAGTGCTATAATGACGAGATGATCGCTGCGTGATCGAGTCTTTTTCGGAAGAAAAAGCAAAAGTATTTTTATACGGTATATTTTGCGAATAAAAGGCCGTCGGACATAACGGATCATTCAAAGGATTTATATTGTTTACATTGTTTTGATTTTTTAGGCAGGTTTTATTTTTCGTGCGTCATGAGGGGCTCAGGAAGTTTAAACACGTAAAAATATAAATAGTATGCATAATATTAAATGAAATAAAGAATAAAATTTTACGGCGATAAAAAAAATTTAATAAGATGAATGTGATATAAAGAGGGCCTTGTCTGATTTTTTTGATGGATTTTGTATGTTTCCTAAGCGTAAAAAACTGCTGAATGGTGACTGAGATTTATCGTTTATTTACTTTGCATTTCTGATAAATTCGATGAAGAACATCGGTTGGAAAACTTTTAAGATATCGAATACGCAGACATTTGGTTTTGATTTTATGGGCTGAGAGAAATTTTTTTCGGAAGTATTTACTTAAGTTTTCCGGAAGCTTAATCGTTTGAGGATGATAAGTTTTGTCGTACTATTTTGCGCCGACAGCACGTTCGCTTACGGCATACGCATTTTTCGTACATTATTTCCCTGCTTCGCCGTCATGGAATATTCCAAGCACAAGTCTTTTTTCTCTGGCCTTTCGCGCGGGTGTGCCGACCCGATAAAAGGGAAAAGAGGAATCACTAATTCGCGGAGACTGCAAAATTAGCCGGTCTGCAAAAACGGGTTTGAATAATGTTTTATAAATTTTCGTTGCGTTGAAAAAAGTCCTGAGATTTGGTTTGAAACTTCGTATAAAAAACTGATTGAAGCAGTCGGAAAATTTTGCGGTCAAGGTGCTGCAGGTTTGTACTCTGCAGATAAATGTGATATTAGGAGCGTATTTTCAGAGAAGTTTGTTGCGCATGAAAACTTGCCGGCTGTTTTTTTCGTCTGATTTCTGTATGAAGAGGGCGTCCATGTTTGCTTATATTATTTCCAGCTCTCGGATCGCGTCGGCTATCACTGCAGCCATGCCGTCGCTGAATCTTCTCATGTGAGCCGGAGATATACAAAAATCCCATCTCGACGTTGTCGCTATTACGCCCGTGATCGAAAGATCTCCGATGTTGTTCAAGTTAAGGTTGTTTATTGACCCGGGTGTTATTCCCTCATCCTTTACGGAAATGTTGCCGAGCTCACTCATCAGCCCCAGACTTGAGTCAATAACTAGGATGGGATTGTTCGGGTGCATTATTCGAATAAAATTCAGCGCTTTCTGTACTTTGCCGGCTTCGATATTGTTTTCAAGCGTGCCGTACACTGTGAAGGGCGAGTCCGCGAGCAGACTGCCGACCCTGCACCCCAGCGAATCGTAATGAAGCTCTCTCGATCCGAGACACATTATTACAGGTATACGCCCCTTCAGTACGCGGGAGATCGCATCGGATATTCTTTTTGCCGCATTTTCATTTTTATAAAAACAAGAATACATATCAGTTCACCTCTGGAAAATTATATCCCCAAAAACCTGTTGTAAACCTTCTCATCAAAAATTTTTTACAAAAAAGAAAAAATACGAAAAGCTTTAATTACCTCATACCCCTTCTTTATAACTTCTGAAATGTATATATTCATTTTTACAATCTGAATTTCTGTTTTAAAATTCTGCAATAACTGAAAATTTTATTTTAATACACGATTGTAAGCCCGCGATGAAAGAGTTCTTCGTTCGCAAAAAAAATTGTTTTTCTCTTCTTGCATACGCCTTGCAGATCGGTATGACCGCAAAAACCAAAAATTTAAGGCCTATCTCAAAGCTGTTATTTATATTTTTAAAATACGCCTTTAAAACGCATGTTGTAAAAATGACCGTCACTGATACAATAAAACAGCACGTTTTTTTGCCTATAGATCTGATTTTAATGACTCGTGTTTTATTCTCCATCCCGTTTTATGCGGATGAAATGATAAAAATGCCCGTAATAAGAGCCATTGTAATAAAGACCGACAATAGTACAACACAACGCGAAAATCGCTTTTCGCTTAATAAAGCCGGATTTTTGCTGCTATTGCTCAAGTTAATACTTCTATCCGAATGTAAAACTTTCCAAAAATTCAATATCTTTAAAAACTAAACTTGACGCAAAAGTTTGTCGATCGGTTTTTTCTTCCCTGATCCAGTTTGACTTTTAAAAAGTACATATGTATTATAAACTTCTTTACTTTAAAAATCATCGCATGAATAAGTATGCAATATATACACTATGGTTATATCTTATGTACATCTGATCGCGGATACGCCTGAGCGCTTATTTTTATTTTATAAAACCTATTTTTTGTTTTTTACCTTACTTGGGACTGTACTCCGGGGATATATTTAAGTCATAGATGATGGGCTAAGTCATGCAAATCCTGTTACCAGTCAATAATAATATCGTTTATTTGTTAAGAAGATTCCTATTCTGAAGCAGCTAATTATTCTTTTTTTCGTATTATAAATGCTCTTTTTCCTTCAACTGAAAATTTTGTTTTATGTAAGAAAAATTATATTGATCGATCCAAAAAACGTTTATAACTATATTTTCATTGATATAAAAATAAAATAACATCTGATCATTATTTTTCCTTAATTCTCCGCCGGATTTTCCTGTTGCTTTATAATAAACATGAAATTATAAATTTTTTCTGCATTTTCATTTTA
>ULQM01072191.1_pt1 | contig 18091 bp, 18 predicted proteins | sample 1954451 | NCBI WGS metagenome assembly ULQM01 (sample SAMEA4835655, study PRJEB28245) | human gut metagenome | biome: gut microbiome; material: fecal sample | place: Denmark | collected 2008 | reverse complement strand
TCTCAGGTATGGCTGACACAACTGCTATTACTGATGCTGATATTACCGCTGCTGGTGGTGAAGCTTCTGACCGTTGGAAGTTTGCTGAAGAAGATGATGGTGTTGCAGCCCTCTTAAATGATTATGAAATCACTGGTAACATTCCACAGGTTGAAATTTCATTCGAGAAAACAGCAGTTACAGCTGGTACCCGTAGATTAGGTGCTCGTTGGTCAGTTGAACTTGAGCAAGACCTCAAGAACATGAACGGCATTGAAATTGACACTGAATTAACAGGTGCAATGAGCTATGAAATCCAAGCTGAAATCGACCGTGAAATGATTACACGTATTTTACAGGTTGCATTAAATGCTAAACAGTTCTGCTTCTGGAATGCTGCTTCAGCTGATGCTCGCTGGTCAATGGAACGTTCACGTGACTTCTATCAGCACTTAATCTTAGAAGCTAACAAGATTGGTTTAAGAAACCGTCGTGGTTCTGCTAACTTCATCGTTTGCACACCTACAGTTGCTGCTATGATTGAAGCTATGCCTGAATTCGTTGGTGGTCCAGTTAATGGTAACGTTGACACACAACCAGTTGGTATTGCTAAAGTTGGTTCATTAGCTCGTAGATTTAATGTATATCGTGATACACGTACTCCAGTTCAGACAGGTGAATATGGATATCATCCAGCAGGCCGTCAACCAGTCGAGTATGCACTCTTAGGCTTTAAGGGTAGCGAATATTACGATACTGGGTTAATATATTGTCCATATATTCCAATCATGGTACAGCGCACAATTGGTCCAAATGACTTTGCACCACGCGTTGGCATGTTAACAAGATATGGTGTTGTGGACAACATCTTTGGTGCTAACTTATACTACAGCGTCATCATTTGTAAGAACCTTAATAAAGGCTTTACACCTGGTGTACAGGTCAAATACTTCTAATCTTAAATTAGAGCTATTTATACAAAATTTAAGCCGTTACATAAGTAACGGCTTTTTTATTTTGATCATTATATTAAACTTACAACACTGATTTAAATCCTTGATCTTGTTTTTCAGTAATTAACCAAGTTTCCAAATCTTTATTTCTCAATGCAATATACTCATTTAACCTATCAATTGATATTTGATTCAACTGAGATGCTGGTAATGTGATTGACTCTTTGAATTGTTGGTTATAATTTAATACACGTTTCTTTTCCATTGATACGTGCACCGTTTTATTATATTTACCCATCCAATCTTCTTCAGTCATTTGCAATAACATAAAATTTAAAGGTGAATGTTCTAAATAAAACCGTAATGTATTAATTGCATAAAGCGTCATGAACCCCTTTACTTCAACATATAGATTTTGTTTTGGTAAAAAGAAATCCACCTTATGTAACTTATTTCGAGTAAATGGACAATATACTTCATATTGAGGTATATATTCAATATGATTATCATCTAAAAATTTAGCATATTTTGGTTCTTCACTACTCATTTGTGGATTCTTTAGCTTGTGCTGCTAATTTTTCAGCTTTCTTCTTAGCGTGATATTGTCTGCAGTATTCTTGTCGTTTTTCCCAATTTTCTCTCAACCATTTTTTATGATATTGAGGTATAAAATTCTATATTCATCTTACCTTGTATCGTATACCCACATTTACTACAAGTGATAGGTGCAGGAGTAACACTACACCAATTCTCATATGTACTCATCTTACCTCCACATTTTGGACAAGTATAAATCCAAAATTGCCCTAATGGTGGTGGGTCATCTTTTTCTGGTGGATTAATCAAATCATCAGGAGGAAAGGGTAATCTATTATCTTGTCTGCATTTAGCTAACTTAAGTTTTTGTTCTGTTTTTTCCATAATGTGCATCGTATAATGTAATGTGTTTGTTTCCATAATTATATTATAACTTTTAACGTAAACAAAGCAAGAGGTGCTTTATTCAAACACCTCCCGATTTTAACCATTTACTAATGATTATTCAATTTCTAATTCAGTATATTCTGAACTTGAACTGCAATCATTAACAGTTACTATTAGCATACCGTATATAATTGTAGTTTTTACATTTTCAGGTTTAACACCTTTAATGTACCATTCAAAATAGACTTTACCTTTTTTAATACCTTTATGAATATACTTTTTAGGTGCATCATCTTTAGGGTCAGGTACAATCTCTATTTTGAGATTATCATTTTTCACACTAACATGTACTTCGTTTTTGCGATAACCAGCAATAGGTACTTCAAACACTTGCTGTTTGATTTCTCCTGTTTTATTATCTATAACCATATAATGATCATATGGATACGATGTTGAAGTGTTTTCAAAGACAGACGGCATAAAACCCTTTCTGTCGAACAATGAAAACAATTTGTTAGTTAGTGAATCAAAGGGATCATAAAATGCATCACCTTTGACAATTTCTGTATTATTATTTGTATTCATGTTATTCATGTTATTTATTTTGTTTAAGAAACCCAAATTTGGCATTTCTTAATATGTGTATTATATAAATTTAACGTGAAAATGTTTAAATAATTATACAATGGCCAAATTACGTAATTTAAAAATAGAAAACGAAGCTTTAGCTGGTGTTAACGTTGCTGATGCTGCTGAAATATCAATTACTATTACTTCAAATGTACCTGCTATAGATAATAAATTTACAGATGGTGCTGAAGTAACTTTAACAGCAAATGTTACTGCTGATGGTAACAAAAGCCTTGCCTATGCATGGTTTAAAGGTGATGAACAAGAGGAGGCTGCTGAAAAAACATTAACTATTACTGTTGGTAATGACACCAAAGGTGATTATAAATGTAAAGTAACAGCTACTTATGATGATGATGGTACTAAAGAAAAAGAATCTGATGTATTTACTATAGATATTGCAGAAGATCCACCATCTGAAGATTCACCATCTGAAGATGAAACAAAGGTTGGTAACAGAACACTCAGTGAGCATTTGAGAATGCGTTTATTAGGATATATCTAATGAATTTAAAAGCTGCTCAATTAAGAGCAGCTTTTTTAATGTTTGTTATCTTAAATGAGTGGTGGGTATTTTATTATCTGCTAAAAATTGTTTTGGATTTTGTTTTGTGTTATATGAATTGTAAACATCTTTTATATTTCCACAACCATCAGTGGTAATTGCCACTAAAATTCGATCACTCATACCTTTAGCAATTACTTCACGTGATGGCATTTTTAACACTGCAATGTATATTTGTAAATGTTTATCTAGTATTTCATTTTTAAACCATTTTGCACCATTGGATGGACTGTTAATACACCAAGGTATAAATTTATGTCTTGCTAATTCTATACAAGCATTAGGACCAGTAATATGATATATTTTCCATAAATCTGTTTCATCTATTAATAATTTGGGAAGATATTTATCAGCTGTATCTATACTGATTAATTCATCGTCATCATAATTATCCATTGCTTGTTTAAATGTTTCATATGTTTTAGCAATATTATGAAATTCATCAGTTTTATGTAATCGGTTTAATTTACTAAGAGTCGAAAATTTGTCAAACAATTTTATTATCTGCTGTTGTTTGTCAGGATATTGAGAAATAAACTGGTTACGTTTATCACTAATCATTCCTTCATTAATTAACCATTGAGAAAATGTAATCATGAATTTAAAAATCTATATATTGAATTTGTGTGTATTGCAATATCATTTGAGTTAACAATTAATTTATTGAGATCACAATTACTAGGATCACCAACCACCGTTACGTTCGTATTTAATGCTACTATTTGACGCAAACATTTAATATACACATTATAAGCATGCATAAATTGTTTATTGTCAAATAATTGATTGGCTTTGGAAAATGTATATTGCAATTTATTGAATATTTTTTGCTTATTTGTATCTATAGTGGCAATATATGCACAGTTTGATATAACCTCTTGATATATATTGTGAATTTTAATACATAATAATTTAATAGTGTTATCTAAAGCATGTAATTCATGTTGTATATTATCCCTATTTTCAGAGAATATATTATCTATATTTATGTAATGCTCTAAAATTTCACCATTATTTTTAATACGTTTTGTTATTAAATCATCTATTGAATTATTTTCATTCATAATTTGAAGAATTAAAGCTGCTCAATTAAGAGCAGCTTTTTTAATGTTTATTGCTTCATGCTTTTTGCATGTAATTTATTTACATTTTGTAAATCACCAAATAACATATTTAGCAATGTTTTATTTGAAGCTCTAACAGGGTTAATGTCGATACCTCCTCGTCTTGCAAACAAACAAGCTACTGCTAAATCAGTTGGAGCACCTAGAAGATCATACAATCTCTTATACACTGTTTCACAAATTTCTTCATGGAAATGACATTCATTTCTTAATGATGTAATATATTGAAGTAATGAACTTGTATCGATTCTTTTATCACCATCATAATAAATATAAATATCACCATGATCAGGCTGTTTTGTTACCTTGCAACGACTAAACAATGTATTACTCCAATATGCTTGAGGTGTTTTAGCAGGTTGGTTGTCAGACAATTTTAACAAATCTGGATTTTCATTATAAACATCACCAGTAAATACTGTACCCTTATCCCAAAGATTTAACGATATCCAATCAACAGAGGTATTTGAGGCTTTATCTGGATCTGGACACTGTACAGATGTATCATCAGTTCCACTATCCCAACCTGTAACACTATGACTATAGTTTAAAATCGGTTCAATATTTACACTAACTTCCGTTTCAAGTAATTCTGATAAATCATGTTTAATAATATTGACTGCATTTACAAAAGTTTCATGTATTGTATCACCACACTTATAAAAATTGAATGAATTTAAATACAATTTTAACGATTTAGATTCAACAATATATTTACTATTGCAATCATAGCAAAGTTTCAATATACCTGCAACTGGAATACCACTATTTAAAAGACATGTAAATTCATAAGCATTCCATGTATCAAAACCTACAAAAGGTAAATTATTTTCTTCGATGTTTAGATGTTTTCTATTTGTTGCTCGTTCTTCTCTTACAAGAATTGTCTTATCATAAGTAGTTGGGTATTCTACTTTCTGACCAAGTAAACGAGACACATTATTTGTTTGTTCTTCCTTAATTGACATATATGTTATTTTACGTGTTTAACTAAAAAAGCTCTCTAAATTTAGAGAGCTTTTTATTATTTTGTGTATGTTTTATTTTTTAGAATAAATACCGAACACCAATTGTCATTCTATCTTCATTATCAAATGCATTGGCGTTTACAAACCAGTGACTATAACTTGCAATAGTGGCAATATTATCAGTCACTTTTAATCCAAGTTCAACCCCAACAACATGGTTACGAACAGTGTCATAATTTGAGAACAGTTCATAATTTACCCAGTTATAAAAAGGTTTAACAAACAATTTTTGATACGCAAATTCCACACCTGCACCAATAGCATATGAAATATGACTATACCCATCGTTTTGAACCCAGAATGTACCATACCCCATATCAATATTACCATAGAATGTAATATCAATTCCTTTGTATGTGTAGAATTTATATGATGGTACAATAGATGCATTTAAATTGAATATCTGATTGTGCATATCCATATAAGAAGCACCACCAGTTACATCAACATTAAATACGTCTTTGTTGAATATATTATAGTTACCTTTAGCGTAACCAATCAACCCAGTATCTGTTTGGAAAGCAAAACCTAGACCTGCTTCAACCCAATTGTTGCCGAAAGAAGTGAAATTGCTTTCTGCAGCAATAGTTTGTTCCTGCTGAGCATTGCCATTTGCTTCAGACTGGACGTTTTTATTTCCTTGTGCAAATGCAAAAACACTTGCAACACTAGCAATTGTAATTAGAATTATTTTCTTCATACTTTAAATTTTTATTTGATTAACTACTGTGTTAAATCTTTCTTCTTTGTTTCCTTTAAGATATTTAATATTAATATTATATTGCTTAATGTATTTTTGAAACGTTTCATGTATGTCTTTCAAATACTGTTCATCCATACATCTCGTTCCATCTGCTACTAAAGGTAAAGGCATTGTATAAAACATAATGTCATAATCTTTAATATATTTTTCAAAAACATCAAAAATATAATCAAAAGCTTTCTGCGTTACCTTACCACGATTGAGCAAATAATCAGTATATACACAACCATCCAAAACACAACGATCATACACAGCATTAGCATAGTGATGATTCATATGTTGATCTCTATACCAATCTGCAATATATGTTTGTGTAATATCATTACTCTCTTGATTTATTTTAAGATTATATTTATCTCTCAACATTCTTGTTGCACTTGGAACAAATTCATAACCTTTGAATAAATCTGATTCTTTACACTGCTGTAAAATAGTTGATTTTCCTGAACCTTGCGGACCTGTAAATGCTATTCTCATACTTTATGATTTAAAATTAACGTTGTTCCAATTGATATGAATATCTGAAAGTTGAAGCTCATTATCATTCATATCAATTATTTGAGTGTTTGTAGATGTTTTAATAATTGCTAAATAATCTTTATTATCTTGCAACGGTGTTAACCGCTTACAAACAAATAATACTGCATTTTGTTGTTTAATATGAAAATCAAACCAAAATTGCGCATCTATATCGTTTGTAGCAACACACCAATTTGTATTAGAACCTACAAAATTATAACACTCTTCTGCAGAATCACACCTACAAATTTGATATCCACTATCTACAAATACATCTTTCATTTTAGTTATACCATTCCTTCGGTAGTTTTATTTCCTTAATATTTTCTAATGGTAAATTAAATTGCTTTAACCACTGTAGTGGTTGTTTATTATCATATGTATCATAGATATTTTGTATTTTACCAGTTTTATTGCTGATTGTAAAAGCGCCTCCAGATTTAACACTTGGTACTACTCCAAGTTCAAAACGTTTATGCATAAAACAATAAATTGAATAATCAGGATCTGTAATTTCCCGTTTCCAATGATAGTCTCCATTAGGCCAAGACAAACACCAATAGCAATTACCGCTAATAAGTTTTGTCATAGCTTGAGACATCCTAGGTCCAGTTAATTTAAATACAATGTAATCCTCATTTTCAGCAATAACATGTCTGTCTATAATTTTTCTAGAAAACTCTTTATCATCTGGATCTATAATTAAATCATCTGAATAGCTATTTACCATGTTCAAAAATTTATCTAAATTATTTGAATATCGCGTAATATCATTATGATCAGTTGATTTGTCAAACCTGTTATATTGTTTAATAAGTCTATATTTTTCAAATGCTTGATTGATTAATTTTCTTTTACCAGGGTTATTTTTAATATACTTAATTTGTATATCATCAATAGCATTTTCCATTATCATGAACTGTTCGAATGTTTCCATAATTACATTAATTCATCCCCGTATTTGTGTATTGTTTCATAACATATTTTAAGTTGCTCTTCATTGCAATTATATGATTTTAAATTTACAATTGCATCTAAAATATATGTTTTTGTAGTTTTCAACATTTCCAATAATTGAATATATGTATTAATTGGGTCATGAAAAATATTATCACGCAGTTTATCATATTGTGTAAATATTCTATCATACACACCATCATTGCACACTGTTGATATATGTTTGCAACATGGTAAAATTTCATGAATTATGTTGCGCAATCTACAACATAATTCACCCATTTTATTATTAAAAAACTCTATTTGTTGATTAATACAAAGTGCATTTTCTAAAATCACTTCATCTTGTTTAATATATTTCATTTGAACCTCTATCTACCAATTATACTTTTAAAACATTTACAATTATAGAAAATATCATCTTTTTGATCTTGTGTAAGTTCAACAGTAAGATGATCAGCTAACAATCCTTCTGGTTTGGTATCTAATCCAAAATCACCAGCATATCTCATTCCTTTAATACCAGCCATTACCGGATTACTTGTATCAATACTTCTAATATTGTAAATATTATTTGCTACGTAATAAAAGAATTCTCTTGGAAGTGAACAACCTAAAAGATGATGTGGTTTGTTCCAATTCCAAATACCATCATTAATCCAGTCTTGAATAACTGCAATTCTTCCATTACACCATCTTTCAAGTTTTGTATTACCTCTACCTCTAGCAATATAATATGATAGATTGAAACTCAATGCAATATAGTCAGCAAAATCTGACATATATTTATAACATTCAACTAATTCATCATATGTTTTGCCTTGAATAACACCAATTCGTTTACCTGGTAAATCAGGATATTTTTTAATGAATTCATTAAAGTTCTTTACTGTTTGAATACCATCTTCTAATACATCTGGAACAATATAATAAGTTGGTTTTAATTCTTTAACAGCTTCAGCGAATTTATCAGAATCAAAAGCAGTTCCAAGTTCAAAAATACTATTATCTAATAAAACTTCTCTTCCTTCCAAAAGGGATTTCTTAAAGAAATCGTGATACTCTGGATACTTCTCAAAAAGATGTACCAAAGCGTAGTCAAAATCATTATAGTTCTTAGATTTCTCTAAGAAAATTATTGGAGATTCATGTGAAACTTTAATTTGCATATTGTATATATAGTTGATTAACTAAAAATGTTCTCTTTAATTCTGCGTTGATTTACAAGTTAAATATTTTTAATATATTAACTTTGAAATATGTCAAAATTCAAAAAACCGACACCATCAACAGAAACATCAATATTAGATAATATTACTAGTGCTGCTGAAAAAACAGGAGCAAAATTTATTGATACTGTTGAACAAGCTTGTGAACAATTAGCAACAACTGTGGTTGATACTATTGAAGGTATGGTGCAAAGTGCTATTGATACTGCTACTGGATTGGTTGATAAAGCTAGTGATACTTTATCTAATGCATATGATTCAGTAGAAGATTTATTTTCAGGTGAGACACCTGTTCCTGGTGATGAAGATTTTAGTGAATTTTTAGAAGATTTTGACGAAGAAGCAATGTATGAAGCAAGTTTAGAAGAAAATTGCAATTTACAAAGCACAATGCTGGAAGATGCAATTGAAAAATGTAATAATTTATCTGCTAAAGAAGTAAAAACATTATCAGAAAATGTAAATGTTTCCAAACAACTATCATCAAGTTTAGCTCAATCAGGAGCTGATAAAGTTAAAGGTACAGTTTTAAATGGATAATCAAAAATATCTCGGATTTTATAATGGTATTATAGTTCAAAATAATGACCCAGATTATGCTGGAAAGGTTAAAGTTTGGGTTCCACACATTTCACCAACAGTTTATGCTGGTTGGCTGGGTCAGGTTAAAGAAGATAAAAGATTTAAATTTCTTGGTGCAAATGTTGCTCAGCAATTTACGATGATTGTTGAAGAACTAAAACAAATTTTACCATGGGCTGATGTTGCATTGCCACTAGTAAATGAAGGAGCAACAGGTAGATATGCTGCAGTTGATCAATATGGTTCAATCAGCGATTCTAATGTTAGAAAATATACACATAAAAACGAAAAATACAATAAACAGTATTCACAAAATAAAGATAACATTGGAGAAAAACCAGCAAATTTATATGAACAAACTTCAACTGCTGTTCATGATGAATTTAATAACACAAACAATAATGTAAATCATGTAAACCCATTTGCTAATCAATATAGACCATCTAGCTATTCAAATTGCTCTAAAGGTGTATTTGGTATACCGAGTGTGGGTGCTCATGTGTGGGTGTTTTTTAGAGAAGGTGATGTAAATTTCCCTGTTGTGTGTTTTGCTAGTTATGGTAAAATGGACTGGGATAGTATATATGATTCAAAGCATGATTATCCTGGTAATTCGGAAAATGTAAAAGAAATTGTTGGTAAATATAACCATAATGTTGATAAGTATAGAAGTAAATATGTGTTGAATCAAAAAGGTGGTACACTTGAAATTATAAATACTGACCATAATGAAAAAGTCAAAATAACACATTATAGTGGATCGTTTAAGGAGTTTAATAACAGTGTTACATCAGAATTAGCAACAGGTAATGATCAAAAACTGGTTCTAGGTGACCAATATAATACAATTAAAGGTAATAAAAATCTTGTTGTAAATGGTGATAGTGATGAAAATATCAAAGGTGACCGATACGTAAAAGTTGGTAATTTAAATTATAATGCATTCAGAGAATGGAAATCTGTAATGGTGGAATCACCAAGTGTTCCAGATACACGACAATTATTCGATATTCAACGTACAGATGATCAATATGTAGTGTATCGTGGTGATAGAGAATTATTGCGATTTAACAGCACACAGCAATCATTAGGATTGGTTCCAGCTCCGAATGATGTATGTTCGTATGCTGTTAGTGCTTTTACAAACACTCGTGAGATTGGTGGTCTAACTAAAGCATGGTTTGGTAATAATGATACATCATACAAAGATGGAAATAATGAAGATGGTAAAAATTATAGTGTTTATGTTCCAACAAATGCGATTCTTACTAAAACTCCTTCTGAAGATGCTGGATTATCAAAAACTTCACCATCATCAATGAACGGTGAAGCTACTATCGATGCTTCAAAAAACATAATGGGACTACTTAATGCTGCACGTATTGAAAAACTATTTAAATGTGAAGAGCAGATGGGTATTGGTGGTTCTGAAATTAAAACAATAACTAAAGATAAGGTTGAAACTGTTGGATTATTGTTTAATGATTTTGGTTCTATTCGAATTGATAGTAAAGGTAAATATTATGCTTCTGAAATGAAGATTTCAAATGATACTTCATTTGTTAATAAATCACCATCTCCACTAATTGAATATGTACATGTTGATAATTTTCCAGGTGGTTCATACACAGTAACTGCTAATAATAGTTATAATTTATTGGTTGGTGCTGGTGGTATGAATTTAAAATCTTTTGGTGGTGCTAATATCGGAGGAACAATCACAAATATTTCTGGTGAACAAATAAATATTGGTTCTAGAAATGAAATCAATATTGTTTGTGATAAACGATTAAACATTAGTGCTGATATAATTTCACTTAGACAAAAACATCAAAAACAAATAATGGTTGACAGTAGTTTGGGTGTTGCTAATAACGTAATTATTGGTGGTAAAACATATATGGAACAAGAAGTATTCTTACACCACGTTACAGCTCCAAGAGAAATACAAGTTACATACCCAAGTGTGGTGTTTGCAAGACCCTGTACAGGTGGAGAAATGGATGGAATTGGTGATGCAAAAATGGGCACATTTACAGCTACAATTGCTGGTGATGATGATGGTCATGGAGGTATCAAAAATGGTGGAAATGTCACCATTACAGGGTTTACATGTAAGGAATCTAATCCAAACAGCATTATCTGCACATCACACAATCACAACTTCGATAATATACCACTTACAATGATGGATAGCAATTCTGCTGTAAGAGAAGCAGCACATAAAGCTGAGGTAGATGTTTAGTATCTACCTGGTGAATATGGTTTATATCCTAAATCAAGCAATTCATTCATACCTTCTATATTATTTGGTGTATATCCACCGAAAAACATAGGCATATTATCACCATTATATCCAAGTTCGAAATGAGGAGTTTGACTAGTTTGAGTTGTTGATATAATCAAAGGTCGTTTGTTTGTATCTACATCTATAATATTGTATAATTTCTCAACAATACCTTCATGCAATACAAATAAAGCCCAAACCATTGCCATTATATAGTCATCATGGTGATTATCACCTTTTATAGCAGCCCATGTACCGTTTGGATGTTGAACAAATTCTTTAAATTGTTCAATTGATTTAATATCATTCAGTTTTAGACATTGTCTTTCAACTAACCAATATCTAAAATTTGTAATGGCTTGTAGTTTAACGTTTGTATGACTTAATACACCGACAAAATTACTTCTTCTATTTGTTATACCATGTCCATATGATATAATATTTGGATAGTGATATTTATTGTATAACCCATCAACAACTTGAGCTCCTTGATTGTTTCTTTCAACCACCATATTTGGAGCACCCCACTGACAAGCTATTTCATAACATTTTGATGTAAAATTATATGGGGATATTTCATCTGAACAATACGTTGCAACTTGTTCGATTGCTTCTAAATTTGTTATATCAAATACAACTATAACAGATTTATCCCTACCAACACCTTCAGCCGTATCAACACCAATACAATAAATATGATCTTTATTATATTCTTTCCATACTTGGTATTTACCCTGTTCAAATACTAGCAGTGCTGGTTTAGAATTCATACGAAATTGTTGATAAATTTCTTCTGGTAAGAAACTATTTGCATCAGATATAAATTGAGCTTCATATTCTTGAGCAAATTTTTTATATCCCATTTGAGAAATTTGATCTTCTTTAAATTTCTCATCTCTTCCCGGAACATCAGACCACAATACCGTATCCCATACATATGAATTCTTACCTTCTTGAGCTTGTGTGAATAATCGGTAAAACAAATTACCAACACCATTTGGGGTTGAAGTTATAATAACTTTAGATGTTTTTGATGCTGAAATTGTTGGTAATATTGCTGTGAAGAATGCTTCTGCAACTTCACAGTTATGACTATAAAATCCAGATGAATTGTATTCATGACCATCAACCTCAAACACATCATATACATAGTCTTCACCTATATTCTGTATCTTATTACATAATAATTTTTTATTATTATAGTACACAAATGTGTTGATGCAATTTTTTGCTTCAATAAAACCATTCGGTGTTTTTAATTTATGATTTAATGAGCATCTAAATTTAATATTATCATCAAATACAAGTTCAACTATCTGTGTTTTATCGTTTCGAAGTATGCCATTAAACCGCTTATATCCATTAGGTGTTAATATCAAATAAGGATTATTATTTATACCAGCAGGTATTTCTTTATAAGCTTCTTCAAATGTAAGTGATTTAACTTTGTTTGTTCTTTGATGTTTTAATGTAATAGTTTCAGACTTATCACAACAAGCTACGAACGCAAACTCATCCAACAACAATACATTAATACTAAAACCACGACCGGTATTTTCAGTTGTAGTTGTAACTTGCATTCTACAACCATTATCAAAATTCATCTTAGTTTTACTGAATTCAATTGCACCCGGTTTCAACCAATTTGGTAAACTTTCATATGCAAGTTTTACTTTACCAAAAATTTCAATAGCTGTTGCTTCTTTATCAGCTGCTAATAATATACTCTTATCTTCATGGAAACATAAATACCATACAGCATATATTGATATGAGCATACTTTTACCAATCTGACGAGATGTATTAAAAATTGAAAATCTATTATCTACAATTTTTCTAAGCATTCGTTTTTGATAATCATATAATTTTACTAATTCCCTACCTCTATCAGGATTCAAAATATAGATATAGTGTTTTGCAAAATAAAAAATATTATTTTTGCATTTTTTAATTTCTTTTGCTCTTTCAATCCACTCTGCTTCTGTACCTTCAAGTTCAGCATTTTTAGCAGGTATGTTCGGATTATTTAAATAAAATTGTTTGGTTTGTTTAGTACTTCCCATTCGAGTATAATGTTATTTTAGCTAATACCAGTATTGAAATCAATGTAATTGCTACTGTGATTATCAAAACTACAAACATAGGCAACCCTCCTTTATTGAATTCTAAAGGAGAGTTACTCACATAAATATTTAATAGTAAATATTAAAAATTAAAGCTTTAAATTTAAGACTTCGTTTCCTCCGATTCCGCTTCAATATCTGCGGGTATCAAGAGTGCCGCAATTTGCGCGACTATCGCGTCGGGAAGCTGGTCAACGTAGCTTTCGCCGTAAACATACGGCTTCGACAGTCCGTCGCTCCACTCCTCACCGCTCGGGAATTTTGTTATTGCCTCTCCTTTGAGAGTAATTTCTTTCAGCGCGAAGTATATTTCAACGCCCTCTTTGCTCTTTATTAAAACTTTCTTAGCCATTTGATTGATTTATTTGAGTTTTGATTTCATCGACAAAAGCTTTTATTGACTGGTCGTTGTCGCCCGCAACTGTGCCGCTTCCTTGCACTGTCGCGTCGTTGGAATTGCCCGAAGCGTCCTTCACAAGCTTAGTAGTTGCATTGCGTGCGATTGTGTAGTTTTCGAGCGCGAGCGAAACTTGCGAAGGCTTTAATGCGGGCGGGATAAGCCTGCCTGCAACATAGTCAGCAATGCTGTACGGCGCGGCTGGCGCGCTTACGTCAAAATTAAAAACGTACAAATTGCGCAACATCATCGGATGTTCCGACGCAGGCTGTATCGAATAATTCTGATTGTAAGTGTTTACAGCGTAATTAACAGTTCCGCTTAAAGAATCTAATGTTAATCCTTTGTAATGACCTGTAGCTACTTTTGCTCCGTCAACGTATATATCAAAATTAACAGGCGTTGATTCTAATTCTCTGTAAACTCCTATAATAGTATGCTCTTTGCCTAAAAAGGTATCCTTGTCAAAAAAGTAAGATACTTCTGAATACGATGAAGTTCCGTCTGTATTTTTGGAAATTCTTAACTGAATATTAGGGTTATTTATTACGTTGTTAAAACTTATTGAACCCCATAGTGCACCATTTCCGTTGTCTCCAAACTGAAATATTGTTTGAATTCCCTGGGTCGAGCCTTCCCACGAATCAACCCGCACAGTTGCGCAAATCGAGAACGGGAAATTGGGAATCGCAAAATTCGACCCAAAAAGTTTTCCTTGATTGAAATACAAAGTGCCAGCAAGTGAGGCTTGTAGTGTCCCTATGTTTGTGGTGTTAGTTGCAACTTCACTGTTTAATTCATTAATAGCCCCTACAATAGTTTTGTTTGTAGTTGTTAAATTATTATCTGTAGCATTTTGCTTAGCTGACAAAGAATGAGCAGCTGAATCTTGATCGGTGCCGCCAGCTCTTACATCAGACTGACTCCAAGAGATACCATCCCAGGAAACTGTAGTTGCATTTGATCTTGCAGATGAAGATCCATTACCAATAATATCTGCGTATTTATCATTATCATCTTCAATATTCCATTTACCTTGGGCATGTTGATATCTATTTGAAGTTATTGTATAAAGACCTTCAGCATGAGAACCTTGACCTGAAGCAATTGTACCAAACCCTTCAGCATGTGAATTATTACCTGAAGCTGTTGTACTATAGCCTTCAGCGTGAGACCATGGGGCGGAAGCCGTTGTCCTAGTTCCTTCAGCATGAGAATATGAACTTGAAACAGTTGTTCGATCACCTTCAGCAACACTACCTCTAAGATTAATATTTGTTACAGAAATAGTAGCAGCAGAAGTATCTCCTGATGTTTCAGAATAATAAAGTAATTTATCTTGTTTACTATCAATACCTTCAGTTAAGGCTGCTATTTGAGTATTAAGATATGAAGTTAACGAAACTTTACTCCCGTCTGTTAATACTGCCACATCATCGGAAGAAACTGTAATTGGTTTCCAAACAGTACCATTAAATCTACTTAAAACATTTGTAGATGGATTAAACCAAAATTGACCTTCCACATTTTTAGTAGGTGTGGAAGTATAATTGAAAATTTTACTTACTAATACTTCTTGCATATTTATCTAAAGTGCCCTTTGAGAGTGAAATTATTAAAATTATTTAATGGTGAAATACTACGAAAAAGAAAACCCTCTATTCGAGGAAAATAGAGGGTTTGAATAAAATTAGTTGTATGTTAATTATATATTAAAGTTCAATAATTTCCACAACACCTACAGCTGAAGCATTTAAAGTAAACGTTTTACCAGATTCATCTGCATTGGTTATAGAGAATACATTACTACCTGCTACTACATCTTTAATTGCATAGCTGCTATTAACATTAAACTCAGTTATATTACCTTCAGATTTACAAATAATTTTTGCTGATTCTGAAGATATAGTAATTGAATTATCGCCAGAAACTAATGCTTGATTCTTAAGTTTTACACCGGCAATAGTTGTGATACCAGAAGCTGTGTTTACATCAGGTTTATTAAGTATCTGACCTTTACCACTTGCAGCATTCCAATCAGGCTGTACTTGTTCTGGAACTTCAGAAGCAGTAATAAAACCTAATTTTTCTTTCCAAGTTGCAACTGTGATATTAGAAGCATCAGCTTTGGCAGCAGCATCTGCAACACCTTTGACTTCATTGATTGCACCAACAACTGTTTTAGAAGTGGTTGCTAATGTGTTATCAGTCTTATCCTGTTTGAGATCTAAAGCAGCCTGTTGTGCTGTTGAAACAGGTTTGTCAGCGTCAGAAGTATTATTAACTTTATCTAAACCAACCTGAGCAGCTGTTACATTGTGTGGATTATCTTGTTTAGCAACGTGAGCATCAATTGCAGTTTTGTTAGCATTGATTGCTGCTTCAACTGTTGTTGGTGTTTCACCTACTGTAATTGCTTTTACTTGATAAGCAGAAAGATCTACTTCACCACCAAGAGCATCCCATTCCTCTCCGTTCCAAGCATAGTTTGTGCCTTTTGGATATACACCATTTGCTGTGGTTGAATTCCATACATCACCAACTGCTGGGTCTTCTTTCGCTGCGATGTTCTCATAGGTATCTGAACCTTTATACTTATAAGTTGTTGATGCAACTGCTTTTACTTCTTCAAGTGCACTAGCAACTGCTTTTTCAGAAGGCACTTTAGTATCACTTGCTGCAGATGATTCTGCAATTACTGTAGTGATATCTGTCTTTGCTACCTTACCATCAATAGCAGTCTGTAATTCTGATTTAGCACCATTTACTGCTGAGGTAATTTGTTCACCAGTTTCAGTTTTGGTATAAGCATCAGTAATACCATAACCAGATAATGTGGTTGATTTATTGGCTTTACCTTCAATAGCTGTATTTATACCAGCTACTGCGGTTGCAACTGCTTTTTGGGATGCGACTTTTGTATCGCTAGCTTCTGCTGCCTCTGATGGGATTGATGTAGCGATATCTGCTTTAGCTACTTTAGCATCTATAGCCGCCTGAAGTGCTTCATTAGCAGTTGCAATCTTGGCATCAATAGCAGAATTAGTTTCAGTCTTGGTATAAGCATCACTGATATTGTATCCAGCTAATGTGGTTGCTTTATCAGCTTTGCCAGCAATAGCAGCATTTGCAGCAGCGATTGCAGATGTATTGGCTCCAACTTTACCACTTAATGCTGTCATATCAGCTTGAGTAGCTTTTGTACTAATAGCAGCAGTATTTACATCAACTTGAGCACTTACGGCCTGTAAATCAGTGTTTGAAGCTTTTGTAGCAACTGAAACTTCTAATGTGTCAAGATCTCCAGAAATTGTATCAACTTTTGTTGAAAGTGCTTTTAAATTTCCAGAAACTGTATCTACATTAGTTGCAACAGTGTTTAAACTTGATTCTAGTGCATAACCTAATTTATTTTTCCATGCACCTGTATCTGTAATATTTGATGCATCAACTTTAGCAGCACCATCGGAAACTGCTTTTACTTCACCAACATATGCATCTAAAGCACCAATTGCTTCAGGAATTGTTGTATATGATGTACCATTTACTGAAACATCAACTGTAGCATCTTGTTTTGATTTAACAAGAGTGTCTAAACTTTTGACTGAACCAGAAACTGCTTCAATATCTGTTTTATTTTTATTAATTGCAGCTGTATTATTGGTAGCACTTGTTTTGTTAGCAGTAATAGCAGCTTCAACTGTTGTAGGTTCACCACCAATAGTAATTGCTTTAGTCTGATAAGTTGAAAGATCAACTAAACCACCTAATGCATCCCAGGCATCACCCGTCCATGCATAATTAGTTCCAGCAGGTGTTGTACCATGTGCAGCAACAACATTCCAAACATCACCAACTGTGTTATTTTCAGCAGGTAATTCTTCGTAAGTGGCTTTAGAACCCTTATATTTATAAGCTGTTGATGCTTTTGCATTAATTGCTTCTAAAGCAGCTTGAATGTTTTCACCTTCAACACCTTCAATTGCTGTAATACCAATATCACCAGCAGCTAATGTAACATTACCTGTTTT
>ULQM01016191.1_pt1 | contig 18119 bp, 26 predicted proteins | sample 1954451 | NCBI WGS metagenome assembly ULQM01 (sample SAMEA4835655, study PRJEB28245) | human gut metagenome | biome: gut microbiome; material: fecal sample | place: Denmark | collected 2008 | reverse complement strand
ATTTATATATACGTCCGCCATTTCGGATGACCCTCGTCCGCTATTTCGGACGAGGGGGTCCGCGTTTGTGAACGAGGGGTAAGTCGGAGTTTTCCCAGTCGGGTTTATCGTAACAATTCTTCTTTCTATGACCTGATTGTTTTTATCTCTTATGACGGCTACAGAAATGTAATGGTTGGCATTTAGGTTCTTTATGGCGTCCAATAATTTTGTACGACTGACCCCAAACCATTCGATAAGCTTTTTATTTGTTACATTGCAATAGCCCTTATCGTTGTTACATAAAGAACTCAGGAACGGAAACAATGTTTTGGCAAAATCGGAGACCGACTTGTCAAAGATTAATCTATTTGGGGTTAATCCAAAGCCGGTTTGAGGCGGTTGTGGATTTTTTAGGTTAAACCCTAAGAAAACTGGTTCTTCTTCCTCGATGCCCCCGTTTTCTTGTTTGTTTACAGCTGTCGTGGGTGTCTGTATTGGGATAAGGTTATTCATTAGGTTCGTATTTAAAATTTCAGGTTCTTGGATTGTTGGATTGATAACATGTTCATTATAAGACATAATAAGACCTTTCTATGCATAGAAGACGCGTTGATGCATGCCTGAGATTAAATAAAAAGATATTTTTTTGAAAAATTTGCTTGCCTAAAGCGGCGTAACGTAAAACTCTATAAGACATAATAAGACCTTCTGTGTATAGAATAATCATGGGTTTTATTTAATAAAAAGATGTTTTAAATCTTAACCAATAGCGGTTGAGTGGGCCTGTCAAGACAAATGTTTTGGCAGGCTTTTTTGTTGTTGAATAAAAACTGATTGAGCTATTCACGGGAGCAATTCGCATATCCTGAGCTCACTTTATTCAGGCTCATTCACTTTTACCAGGTATTTTTTCAACTGAATTTGCCTGAAAAGCCTACTTTTTAACGTTTGAACGATAAAATTACGCGAGCTGATTTTCCTCGGGGGGTGTGGTATTGACCATTTCGAACTCGAAATCCGCGGGTTCCACTTGTTTTTGAGCTATCTGGCGGTTTTTTTGAGTTTGAAGGTTGGTGTCGACCAATTCGTCGATTGCGATAGCCGCATCCATTTCTGGAGACAACGATAGGTACTTACACAAGCGGCGTATGACGGTTTTTTTCGCCATTTCGGAGGGAAAGGTTTGCCAGGGGCTGGAAGGAAGGTTGGATCCTTTGGAGCAGGCTTTTATGGCTTCGATTTCCTCAAGGTTCATGTACTCGAAGTGCTTACCACCATTAACGAGGTGGGCATAGGCATAATAACCGACGATTGCACCCCTCTCGGAGAGCCGAGGATTGATTTTGTGTCTCAATCCGTAATTGTCACCGTGCTCGAGCTCAAAAACGTCATTTTCGTGGACTTCCTGCACTTCTACCGATGACAGCTTGCCGCTACGCATGGCCAAGGACAACATGCCCTTGTAGCCGATGATGAGCTGGCACTCGTTTTTGTACGGTACCAGGTACGCGTGTCCCTTCAGGCTGTCGATGTCCAAACCCAGTTGGCTGCTCCGCATGATACAGCCCATGAGGCTCAAGGCGTCACATTGGAGCAATTTCGGATTGCTCCTGATCTCTGTGATGGCAATCCTCGCCACCTTCTCAGGTCGCATAAATGAGGGCAGGGCCGCCTTTAATTGCTCCCTGAAGCCTTCACTGTTGAGCATTTGAAGGATGGTCTTGGGCCTCTCTTGTTTCATTTCAGTCAGCGTGGCCGCCGACTTTTTTGTCAAAATTGCTTCATTCATTGTCTTACTTCTTTTTGTTCCAGCTCTTGCAACCGCTTTGCCAGCGCCTCATATTTTTTTGTTTGAACGCCGGCAGACTCCATAGCTTGCATGATGTGCTTCAGTTGTGACAGTTTGATGGGGTCGATCAAGTCCTGTCTCAGCTCTTCCTTACGCTTCATAATTCAACTTAAAATGGCACCTCTTCCGTAGAATTAGTTCTGTCCTCGCTATCCTCGGCTACCGTCGATTCCTTCTTATTGTGCTGTCTCCAGGCGTCTGCCATAATTTTTGGCAGTGCTTGGAAATCGGATACAAGCATTTCAAACTGCCCGGACTTCTCTTTGTTGATCTTGTTTTTCAGCGAACCATTTAAAATTACAAGGTCGCCGTTTTCGACAAATTGATCAAACAAGATGGCTGTTCTGTCAAACAAGGTGCAGTCGATCCACAATGAGTCTCTTGATTCTTTTCCTCCGAAATCAAATACCCTCACATTCATTATCTTGTGGCCATTTTCGGTGTCTTTTATTGTGCCCTTGCGGTACACGCTTCCGTATAACATGAATTTGTTCATATTAGTTCTGTTTTTGTCCTCGTTGTAAGTTTCGAATAAAAGTTTCTAGGTTGAAGAATGGCAATCTTGCCTCTTGGTAGTCGTCGATAAGCCAGCCATCTTCCTTTACCAATTCCATGTACGGCGAGTAACACTCTTCTGCCCATGGCTCGCACTTGTTGAGTTCTACGCAGTCGAACTCCAAGCCTTTGATGTCTTCGTACTCATGATAGCGTCCGTAGTCCCTCTCGCGATCCCAATACGTTTGACCAAGTACCTGCAGGTTGACGATGAATTCTACCCCTTGATTACATTGGTAAGTGAAGTAAAACGGGTGCCTCAGTTCGTCAAATCTCGTGTAGTGCGCCAGCTCTCCGATGCTCGAAATTTCCGCCCTGAAGTACACTGTGTTGTCCGTGTCCAAGTATTCGCAACGATTGTAATCGGTGCCGTCTTCCACCAATGCTTCCTTTATTTCTTCGTAGCGATAGATCGCATCTTTGTAAATCAAACGCTTCTGCCGCGAGGATATCTTGTGACTTTTGTGTAACTCGCGTACGAGCTCCCTCTTCATACATTCAAGTGCCCTGTCCATTACTGAGGATCCTGGCATCCTTTGTACGTTATCGCAATTTTTTTCTTGCCCTAACGATTCTAACGATTGTATATTTTTCATGTTTTCGAGATCGGGGGTTAAGTACATACTTAGCCCCTGTTTTTCTTTCTATATTTGATTGTTAATTAATTTTTATTGGTAAAACTTAAAACATTTTTATTTTTTCTTGAATTTTCCACCTCGTCTTGCTCTATTGTTGTTTGTTGCGTTCGAGTTTTAAGAAACCCATATGAGTCTTTCTAATCAGCTCATAATTTTTCTTGGGTGGGTTTCTGTTATAAGACATTATAAGACATTCGAATAGAGCATCAAGTGTCCTGAGTCGGTTTTGCAAGAGCCGACTCTTTTTTATTTGCTCCCCTGCCCTATTCGTGTATCTTCCTAAGCTTAGGACACTTATGAAAGAACCCATCAATATTGAAAACGTCCCACAACGAGGACGGCCCAAGGACCCGAATGCTCGTCTGAATGCTTACGATCCTAAGATCGGCGAAACCTTACTCAGTTATGCCGAAGAACCAGGACATCCGTTGTGTCGCTTACGTGCCGACTTTAATCTGTATCACGATGAGATGGATTGCTGGTTGGGCACTATGGGTGAAGGACGCTATTGTAACGAGCATTTTATCAGCTGCTATAACGAGTTTATGGACCGACGACGTGATTACTTTGATAAATTGGCTGCGGTAGGAGAACTCGATAAGGAGGTATGGAGAAATTTATGTTGGTCGCAGTTAAGAGCTAAGATCCAGCCACCTAAAGAGGTTGTATCCCAAGCCGACGTCAAAACCACCATGCAGGTAGAGGACTTGCACAATATCATTGAGAAACTCGAAAGTAAGAAGAATAGCCGTGGTTTTTAGCCCATTAGAGCCGCGCTCAAATGACCACTGAAGCTTGCCTAATTGTAAGGAACTATTGATGGTTGATTTCTCCGCTTGCCGCTTCCGAAGCTCGATTGGCTACTCTCCAGCGGACTAGCTCTCGAAATTAACCAGGAAACGGTAAAAACGCAAAACTAAAATGTTGGAAATGTTTTTGGGCCCAAACAATTGAAAGCATTTGCCCCCCAGTTGGATGCTTGTTAGTTTCATTTTCATGGAACTCTTTGCTTGGTTACTTGTTGGGTTTGCTCTGTATGGGGCCTTGCTCAATTCGAACGGACAGGCGCTTCGCTCGTACAAGGTTTGGTTATTCAGTAATGCCGGCTTTGTCGCTTACAATGCGGTTATCGGCTCTTACGCCCAATGTGCGCTTTTTTTCGCCTATTTCCTCATTGCTGTCAACGGCTACCATCGCGCAAGCAGCCAGGCAAAATGCTTAAAAGCTTGCAAAATATGGACCCAGTGGCAAAAGAAACACAACATAAAATAAATCATAAAGCCTGCGCAAAACGCATCTTGTTTAATAAGCAACGGGTTCCGAGATACTTTCTGTGAGTATTGCGATGACTGATGGGGTTTAGAATTACAACCATTGCGGCTGTAGGCTTGCTTCTTAGCGGATGCACCAAGACGTCTCTGCTCCTGCCGCAAAAAATCGCTTCGCAAGCTCACAGGATCCAACAGATCAATGATCTGTTGTACGACAACTTGCAAATAATGCTCTACAGTGGGCGTTACAATCAGGACACAGCTCTTGCTAATAGGGCTCTGGATGGCTGCTTTTCCATCATTGGGCAGCCATCCGAGCAGGAAATCGCTTACGCAAAAATAATTGATCACAAGGCTTTGGATGCACTTTTGGGGGCGTCCAAACAACTGCTGAAGGAGAAACAAAAGCTCATCACCCACATTCGTGATGATCAGCAGGCCCTCGCCTTGCGTTACCAGTCCCTCCAAGCGGACGCCGCTTGCCATACTTGGACTAAACGCCTCGTCGCCTTCGCTTCCCTTGTTTTGGGCGTCATTGCTATCGCTTTTATTGTATTTAGAGTGAAGGTGTGAAAATTTACTCAATGATGGCAAATTAAGGCTTTAAACACCCTATGGGAACAATGCTGATGCCATCTTCACGGGTGTACGCCATGTTACCTAAACCCGTTAAGACCATTTTAAATGAAGGTTGTGGCAATGAAGATGCCTCTAATTGGCAAGCTAATGCGTCCAATGTTTTAATGCCTTCTGTGATAAGTGTTTCGCCCCCTAGCTTGATTTCGATCAATCCATAAGAGCCATTCCGCAAGTGTATGACAGCGTCACATTCCAATCCGTTTTTATTCCGATAGTGATAAACCTCACCGTTCAGGCTTTCGGCGTAAACACGCAAATCACGGATACAAAGATTTTCAAAGAAGAGCCCCATCGTGTGGAGATTATTAATGAGGTCCTTGGGCCCTAATCCTAGTGCCGCTATTCCAATAGACGGATCTGTAAAATAGCGTGTGTTGGACGTCCTTATGGCAGTTTTTGATCGCAGATTGGGATTCCAGGCGGGAGCTTCTTCGATGACAAAAATCTTTTTTAGGGCCTGAATGTATGACATGATGGTTGTGTCCGATAGTGTATTTGCTTCGTTGGTAGCCACATCTCTACTCAAAGCTTGAAAGGTTGTTTGTGAGGCAATAGCTCGCGCGTAAGAACGAAGCAATCTGTCGGCCCGCTCGCGATCACGCTCAACATTGTCAGCACGTGACAAATCTGTATCGATGATAACCTTGTAATAGTCAAAAGCTTGTATTAAAGCTACTTTTGCAGAACAGTCCAAGGCCTTGGGCCATCCACCACGGCAAATAAGAAATGACAATTTATCAATGTCAATGTCGCATTGACCATCAGTAATATTATTGCCTTGAAACAGTTTTTCCAATGAAACGCTTCCATTTGATTCCCCTGATTCAAAAAGACTCATTGGTCGCATCAGCATCCTGGTAATCCTTCCAACCCCTGAATGATGAACTTGGGAAAAATTTGCCGGAACAGCAGAACCTGTCAAAATAAACTGGCCAAAATCATCGCGCTTGTCTACCTCAAATCGAATCGCATCCCACAACGTAGGCGCCATTTGCCACTCATCAATCAAGCGCGGCGTAGGTCCTTTGAGTAATCTCGATGGCTTAAGTTCAGCTAAGGCAAGATTTTGATGTACCGTTTCAGGATCTTGTAGGTACAAAACACTTTTGGCTAACTGCGAAGCTGTAGTTGTCTTACCACACCATTTGGCACCTTCAATTAAGACAGCTCCCTTGCTCTCAAGCTTGTCTTTTAAGATGCCATCTGCAATTCTTGCTTTGTACTGTTTCATAAGGGGAATGGAAGCACGAAAAAAATTTTTTTCAAGCTCAATTTGGCAATTTGTCGCAATTTCGTTTGGCAATTTGTCTGGCATTCACCTCAAAAATAATAAGAACTTGATTGATAAAAGGCTTGCTTACTAATTAAAAAATGGCCAAATTTGATCGATAAGGAATAACAATGCAATGGTGTTGGGAATTCGACGACTGGGCTAATTTTAAATACGACAAAGATCTATTTTGGTCTTACAGAGACAAATTTTTTAAAAATGTCGGCCTTTTTATCGGTTCTTTTGACAGTATGTCTGTTCAAGAACAAAGTGAATTAAAAATAAACATACTGCTCGATGAAGCCATGGCATCTTCCCAAATTGAAGGAGAAATACTGCGAAGAGACAGTGTCCAATCCTCCATCTGTAAGGAACTTGGTATGGCTCATAAACCTATTTCTCAATCTCCTCAAGAAAGAGGCATGGGTCGTTTAATGATGTACTTGTATGCTACTTTTAATGAAGATGTATCTGTAAAAATGTTAAAGCAGATGAACGGTCTTTTATGGAACAAAGAGGAGAATGCTTTTCGAAATACAGGTATAAACGTTGTTTCTGGGAGAATAGACAACCCTAGCATCCATTTTAAGGCGTTGCCTGCTGAACGTGTTGAACGTGAAGTAAACAAGTTTTGTAATTGGTTCAATGCTTCAAAAAATGACATGCTTATGCCGCCTACTGTTCGTGCAGGTATTGCGCACTTGTATTTTGTCATCATACATCCGTTTAAAGACGGGAACGGCAGGATAAGTCGTTCATTAGCAGAAAAAGCCTTGTCGCAGAAGTTAAGTCATCCTTGTTTACTTGCATTGTCTGAGACGATAGAAAAACACAGAAAAGAGTATTATCAGACGCTTGCTAAAACAAATCATACTTTGGACATTTCGGAGTGGCTGTTGTTTTTTTCTGATATGATTATAGAGGCGCAGGAAAGTTCCATCTTTAAGGTGAAGTTGATCATTGAAGAGGCTAAATTATTTCAACAGTTTGAAAAAGACTTAAACGACAGGCAAAAAAAGTGCATACGACGTCTATTTAGGGCGGAGCGCAAAGGCGGTTTTGTCGGAGGTTTGAGTGCCTCTAATTATGTGTCTATCACTAAAGCCTCTTCGGCATCAGCGACTCGTGATTTAACGCAATTGGTTCAATTGGGAATATTGAATAGGCAGGGTAACAATAAAACCACTCGTTACTTCCTAAAAAAATTTGAGTTAAGTTATACCTAATGCTTATTTTTGCCTTCAAAATGTACATATCTATCTCCGTTTGTCGATTTTGCTAACAAAAATCGACAAGTTAGACCGTTACTCAGCCATACCATGATAACCATGACTAAAAATTTTCAACAATCTCATTGATATTGAGGTTGTTAGAAGAAGAAAGCTGCCCGACTAAGTTTTCTTAGTGAATTTTCTTAAGAAAAGATAGACGATTATCTTTTCTTAGTGAGGCATAAAAAGGCTCAATAAGGCAGAGTAATCTCCGGTATCGGCTTGTTTCATGGCGTAGAGATAAGGTGTACCTGTTTGCTGAGTATATGCAAATATTGGCCTGAGAAATATAACGTATACGTTATAAAATTACCAATGATGTGGGTAAAATTCACCCACATGGGAGGGTTAGAACAGTGTCAGCTGATTGGGGTCGTAATGGCAGTGCAGTAAGCTTAGTTTGCGGTAGAGCTTAGCTGAATCAATGTCGAATTTTTCAGCGAACTGCATGACGGTATACTTGTGTCCATTGACGCGGATGATGACGTTGGTTCTTCGGTTATTAGCCTGCTCTTTAGGGCTCGCCCAAATGCAATTGGACGGTTCATAGCCCTTATTATTGTTGAGTCTTTCAATACTAAACCCGGTCGGTTTCATTCCCATATCCTTTAAAAAATTCTCGAAATGCCTCCAAGGGGCACAAACGCTGATGCCACGGGCCCCGTAATTGTGGTAATTAGGGCAATTTACATTGGTGCAGCGTTGGATCATATTGCTCCAGCTCCGGTAAGTCGGAGAGGAACTACAGCCGTGTTTTCTTTGCTTAATCAGTAACATCGTAGCTAGCCTTTAAACTAATGCTTGGAATTTGTCTTCACGGAGTAGTTTTTTGGATGATCCGCATAACAATCTTTTACTTGTTTCCCTAAGTTCGCCATTTGGGCTCACATAATTGTACAAGGTGCGTGTACTTATGTTGAATTGTTCCGCTATATCCCGCATAGAAAAGTTTTTGTTTTTTATGCTTTCCAACAGTACTTCTAACTGCAGTTTGTTTAATGCGTGCCTGCGTCCGCCACAATGGCCACGAGCGCGAGCGGCCTCCAATCCGGCCTTAACCCTTTCACAAATGAGATCACGTTCGTATTCGGCAAACAATCCGAAGAGGTGAAAGATCAACTTTCCCGTGGGTGTTCTTGTGTCAATGGGTCCCTGTGAGGAGGTTAGGACAATGAGGGCAATGTGATTTTTATTCAAAAAATTGCAGATTTTATTTAAGTGCTCCAGATTTCTACCCAAGCGATCGAGTTTCCAAACCACGAGTGTGTCTCCCGGACGCAGTGCTTTCAAGCAGGCCTCTAAGCCTGGTCTTGCATCTTTCTTGCCAGAGGCGTAATCCTCGTAAATTCTGCTTTCTTCAACCCCCATATTTTTGAGGGCGTCTTTCTGCAAATCAAGCCGCTGCGACCCGTCACTTTTGGACACGCGAGCATAGCCAATCTTTATGGAATTGTTTTCGTGCATTCTATTTTCGGATGTGTGGGCGTCTCTTCCCTTACAATTGTGAAAAAACTATTTAGCAAGGGAGGTCAATTTCATTTTGATTTTTTCATTAGTTTTTTCACAAATTTTCCTTGGTTAAAGCGTTTGTTTGTTTTTGTGAAAAAAACAGGTGTTTAATTCACATGTTTATTTGTGGAAAAAACAGTCCCCTACGCTGCTTATTCGTAATGGCCCCAACAGGTCAAAAACTTTATATAGGTTTCATACAGCTCGTAGACTAAGCGGTGTTGTACGTTAATACGTCTGGAATAAGTATTGCGTGGGCTGTTTAATTTTTCGAACGGAGGAGGCGTTTGTAATGGGTTTTTGGAAACAATTTCCACAAGTTTCTTTACCTTTTCAATCAAGTGGCACGAGCTTGCTTTCAGAAGATCTTGCTGGAATCGTTTACTATAAACGATCTTCATACGCCAAGCTCTTTAAACATTTCCTCCGCGTTGTTAAAAACCTTTGCCCTTCCGGCCTTTATATCCTCGTCTAATTCTTTGCTAATCCTGTCTAATTCTTCCATGGGGTAAGTCAAATCATTGTCTTCCACGGTTCTCTCGACAAACCTTTCCAGTAAATGGGAAGTAGAAACTTCCTGTTTCTTAGCTATTTCTTTAAATTTTAACGCTATTGGGGCACTTACGTAACATGTTAAAGCCGTCTTCATAGTATATATACTGTGTATACGCTGTGTGTGCTTGCAAGAAAAATTTAGCAATTCTTTATAAATTGCTACAAAAAGCGAAGTGATTGTGCTATTGAATGCTAGCAATTATAATGCTGGCATGAGGTTAAGGGAGTCACACACGCAGCAAGCGATCGTAAAGTACGCGCGGATGTTGGGATTACATTGTTTTTCGGTGCCCAATGGGGCCCATGTCTCGGAAAAGAACCGCCTGCGATTGAAGGCAGAGGGACTAATGCCGGGTATCCCCGATTTGTTTATTGCCCAGCCATGTGCTGGATATGCTGGCTTGTTTATAGAAGTTAAATCTGCCCGTGGACGGCTGTCTTCCGTACAGGAGGAACAAATCGATCGGCTTTCTAAAAACGGCTATATGTGCGTTGTTGTTTTTTCGGTCGCCGATGCCATTAAGGCTATTGAGAATTACAGGTCCTTGGCAGGATAAGGCGTACTTTTTAAGTACAACGAGTCGGGGCAAATGCTGATTTCATCATTCCACTCAACTGTCCCAAAAGCAACGTGAGCCTTTTTGAAAAACGATTTTTTATTGAGCGGATCCTTAGGATGCTGTAGTAAAAGTGGTTCCATGTCATATATTTTAACCTCGTTTGAAGTAAAAACCAACACTAACTTGTACGGATCTTTGACTTTAACTTGCTTAACTCTCGGCAATAATTTCATCAACGTAACGGTTTAATTTTTTGTACTTTTTCTCCATGTTTAGCCAATTCCCAATTTGCCATTAACTCATCTTGGTGAATTAACACCCACGCACGCATCATAGCTGCCTGTTTAATCGGTAATTTCCCAACAATTATTTCTCCATTAAAATCAACACAGGCTTCTTGCCCACTGTAAAAGACATGAACATGCGGAGGATTGTGCTCATCCCTCGTATTGAGCCCTTACTATGATTCCGTAAAAAATGGCTAATGTCGGCATAACTACAGTTACCTGGTAGTTCGATTTATAATCTCAGTAAAAGAATCTTATTTTTATTGTCCCTGTGGGAGCATAAAAACATTTCTATTTAATATCGATGTAGACATGTCGTTCCTTGAAGCAAAATCTTTTAATTAGTCATCCATTTGCTTGATAAATATGTGCTTACTTACTTTTTCATAATGTTTTTATATTGGTTTTATACTGTAAATAGTATGAATTTATGTCAACATTCGTTTCTGTAAAAAACGAGCTCGGTTGACAAGGGAATTGTAGGCGAGTTAGAGTATGAGGCGGACACATGGAAAAACTTAACTTTTTGGAAAGGGATGTAAGATGGGATTTGTTGCTCCGGTGTTAGGTGCAGTAGGTGGAGCTTTAGGCTTAAGTGGGACAGCGGCCACGGTGGGAGGAGCTGTTGCGACGGGCCTTGGGGCCGCCTCAGCTTTTAATCGAGATGTACGTCGCATTGCCCTGCCGGTTTTAGGCGGCATGGCGGGTGGCGCGGCCTTGGGTGGACTGGGTGCTGGAGCTGGCGGAACGGGTGGAGTTCTCGGTGGAGCCACGGCGGGCGTTTCTCACGGAGCGCTCATGGGGGGCGTGATGGGCGCCGACATGGCCAACAAAATGAACCAACAGCGCCAATTGGTAAAAACACAGCAGCGGTATTATGATGAACGGCGCAACGCGGTAGCCCGGCAGGAAGCGGCCATCAGGCAGCAAGAACAAGTCATGAATGAGCGGATGCATCGTGCCAAACTCGCCCAACAATCGGCTCTTAATCTGGAAGCTGAGCGCATGGCGCGCTATCAAAGACGTGCCTTGCGTGGAAGACGCAGAGGCTTATTGGATTCATTGGAACAAGGCGATTTGGCTCAAACCTTGGGATAATGCATGTCAACCATTGTAGGCAGTAATTGCTACATTGACCCAAATACGCAGTTGGGGGAAGATTGCGTTATTGGGAATAATACGATGATTTACGGTCAGGTACGCATTGGAAATCATGTCACGATAGGTCCTAATAGTATCATAGGAAATGCGCCGACTTGTTTCGGCTTGGAGGAGAGTGATGAGCGTTTCGAAACGCCCCTCATAATTGAGGATAACGTCTTTATAGGGAATTTATGTGTCATTGAGCGAGGGGTTGATTGCCCGAGCAAGATTGGGCGTGGAAGCATGATTGGCAGCCTTTGTTATTTGGCTCATGAGTTTGACTGTGGCACCGGTTGTTTTATTTACCCGCACTGCTTTTTTTGCGGACGGGTAAAGCTTGGGAACGGGGTGCTGGTTTTGTCGAATGTGACCATGTTCGACAAGGTCTCTTGTGGGGACAATACGATAGTGTTTCACAGGGCCATCGTGTCAAAATCGTGCGAGCCCAGATCTTTCATTATTGGCGAGCGCGGGGAAGCGCTAAAAGAGTACCGGAAAAGAGAGCGATACATAAGGCGCCTGGCAAAATACGAAGAGCGGCTAAAAATTTTAGAGGATAGGATTAATGGACGAATTGATAAGAGATTTGCAGGAGCGGTACCAGCGGGCGAAAGCGGGTGCTGAGAAGTTTTATTCCATGTACAAGCGGGGTTACGAATTGTGTGCCCCTAATTACAACAATGTGGAGCCGTACGCGCATCAGGGGAATAGCGGGCAGCCGCAGGTTTACGACTCAACGGTATCGCGGGCGGCAGATTCCTTTGTGAATACCTTTGTTTCGACAATATGCCCCCCGCAAACCCGCTGGATGGAGTTAGCGCCCTCGGATAGCTTGATTGAAGAGTGGGCCAACACAACGGGCGGCTCCAAGCAGCAGGCTGAGGAAGACCTATCGAAGGACTACCGGTATGTAACGGATCAATTCTTCAGTGCCTTAAATCAGTCGAACTTTTATTCCGTCATTGATCAGTTTGCTCACGATATATTTCTGGGGACTGGCTGCCTGCTGGTCCAACACAGCGGCGATTACTTTGATAGCGCGTCACCTTTGGATTTTACGGCCATTCCGCCGTTGGATATTGCCGTTGAATTGTCGCCTAACCAAAAGATCACCGCGATATTCCGTAAGCAAAGCTTGAGATACTCTCAAATCAAGTACATGTACCCGACCTTTGATTACTCGACAATTGCTGGCATCCAGGCGGGATCAAATAAAAATTGCGAAGTGGAAATTCTCGAAGCCTGCGTACTGGATCCGCAATTTGTTAAACTTGATAACGGCAATGTAGTGCACATGCGTTGGCATTACATGGTCCTTTGTAATGACAAGATGGCGGTCGACATGCGCATGGAAAACAATCCTTTCGTTGTATTTTTCTGGTCCTTGAGGCAGAAAGAAAATGTTGGTCGGGGCTTACTCAGCAAGTTGCTGCCGGATGCCAACGAACTGCAAGCCATGGTTAAACTGAAACAAAAATGGTTACAAATGCACGCCTATGGCATGTACACCGCGTCCGCATCCATGTTGCTTAATCCTGCGATGACCAAAATTCGGCCGAATAGTGTCATTATGGTTAAGGAACAGGGCGCAATACAGCCCCTACAGCCTGCCGGCAATCCGCAAATTCAGCAATTGCAAATTCAAGAGTTACAGCAGGCCATCAAAGAAACTTCTTTAGATTTTACCATTCCTAATGACCCAAAAATGACGGCGACCCAAGTGGAGTACATCGCTCAGCGCCAATTACAAATCTTCTCGGGTGTTGTCGGACGGATTCAATTTCAGTTTTTGTGGCCAATTGTACAAAATAGCCTGAACATCTTGCTGGCCACACGAAAAATCATTATGCCTCCCAATCTTACAAAGATTGACATCAGTACCACACGCTTAAAAATCCTCTCCCCTATTGGACGCATTCAGTTCATGCAAGATCTTAATGCCTTGATGTCGGCCTTGGGCAATATTGCTCAAGTGGACCCCAATTTAATTACTTTGTATGTGAAGACGGAGGACCTGCCGACTTACATATTCGGGCAAACAGGGGCACCAGCCAAACTACTACGTACGGAGAAGGAGACAAAAGAAGTACAGCAACAAATGGCCGAACAGCAGCAAGCGGCGGCCTTACTTCAAGCTAAATAAATTTTTATGGACACTCAAAAAAACAATAATGGGAAAAAGCAGGCAGCCGCGCCGGAAACAAAGAAGCTGTACCTGGACAAGCACAGCTTTGCGTACAAAATTGAAGGTGAGCCCTTACTGGTATCCGTTTTTTTGGATCTGGGGTTCAAATATCAAGATGAGGCTGGGAAAGAGAGGCAAATCCCCGAATTGAAGATGCGCATCGAGCGTAAGTGCGCAAAACAGAGCGGCTTGTCGGTCGAACAGATTCAGGCCATGATGCGCTCGGGCTTCCGCCCCATTAGTAAATGGTGCAGCTCCTTTAAGATAGGTAAAGACGGGAAAATGAAACTTCCGCCCTCCTACAAAGAGGCCGTCAAATCATTGGAAGACGATTTCAATCACTCCATGGTTCAGATATTCGGTTTTCAATTGGACGCTTCCGCACTTTACGGTAATCACTTAGAACCCATTTTCGAACGCGCGGTCAGCGGTAACTCCTTAATTTATTCACTGAAGGAGTGGTAGTAATATGGATCATGTTGATGAAATTACGCGCATAGCCGACGAGGGTTATCGGGAAATCGCACGCGCACTGCGCGATGTGTTTAAAAGCGAACAGGGGTGCAGGGCGCTTGAAGGTCTGTATCAATTGTTCTGCCACAGCTACTTTGATCCAAGTTGTCCAAAAGAGCGGGCCCTCTATCAACAAGGCCAGGCCTCCGTCATCTACGAAATCAAGGATATGATCAATAAAATAGAAAAAGGTTTATTATGAGCGAAGAAAACTTACAAGCAGCTTCTTTGACCGAAGAAGCTCCAAGGACAGCGGCCCAACGGCCCGATTACATCTCCGAGGCCTATTGGGACGGCAAGCAAGTGGATGTACAAAAGTTGGCCGACGACTTAAGGTCCAGCAATAAGCGCGTAGAAGACTTGCGCAGAATCTTGTCGACCCCAAAGGAGCCGGAGCCATACGAGGCGCTGTTTGACGGCCGTGAATTGAATGATGCCCAAAAGGCCGATATGTCCGTCTACGTTAAATTGGCCCGTAAAAACGGCTTGTCCAAAAAGCAGGCCGAGCAGTTGTACGACGACGTCAATGAGGTGGTTACTAAGAACCAAAAGCAGTACTATGAAAACCTCATTAATTCCACCAAGCAGGAGCTTGGCAACGAGTATCAGACGATTTCAGAAGGGCTGCAGTCTTTCGCAAAGCAAAAAGTGAGTGCTGGTAAGTGGTCTGAGCAGGACCGCCAGGATTTCGCCGATATGGCGTTCAATGCGCGATCCATGCGCATATTGGCCGAATTGGTTCAAAATCAACCCGGCATGGACCTGTCCGGGCAAAATAATCCTTCCCAAGGGGAACAATCTTTAGAACGTGAGTACTACGACTTGAACAGAACGTACCATGATTTACTTAAACGCGGACACGGCGATGATCCTCACACGCAGGAAATTAAATTAAGACTTAATAAAAAACGCGCCGAATACAACCAAATGATCGACGATCAGGGCGTTTTGAACGATTTGTAAGACCCAAACTTTTACCGTGTCTGTCCTATCGGCGTTCCATTCCAATAGAGCTCTTCGGGAGCAATGTCTAAGCCGAATGCCCAGACGACCGTTCCGTACTCAACCCGGGCACTATTGAAGACAAGTGGCTCTTTTAGTTTTTTAAAAACTCCACGATCAAAATGCCCGGCCATATCGTAGGTCTTACGTTCACCATTGGCAAAGGTTAGATCTAATATGTGATTGTCAATGGGCTTAACGGATACAACCTCTTCCCAGTGTTTCATGCTATTCAATTCTAAAGGGTTGTTGATTGTTTTTACATAGTTCCCAATCTATTTCCAGCTCTTCTCTATGTTCTAATATCCATACATGTACAAGTGTTTCATCTTTTTTGACTCTCATGGGCTTATCTATTAAGATAATTTACACAGCGTTGCTTCAGTCATGGTAGTGTGTCCAACAGGAAATGATGGTGATATTGTTGTTTTGCTTGTCTACGGTGTAAACGAGCCGATGTTGGATGTTAATTCGACGACTATAGATATCTGGATATCTGGGCCTGCTAACGGTTCAAAAAATGGAGGGAATATAAAAGGATTTTCCTTTATCAAGTTAATCAAGGCCACCGTTTTGGAATAAAATTCACTTTTTTGGATAAGCTTGTAGTCCTTTTTACCTCTTGCAGAAAAGGTAATGTTGTACATTTTATCCCTATCCCTCTAACTCCAAATCTTTTTCAAATTCCTCGAGTGAAGAATAGGTTTTGCAGCCAGTAAAATCGGGGTTTTTAATGGCATCAAAGTACTCAGGATCGTCTTCCTTTTTTATAATTTCGCATATTTTGCCTGTTTCTGGATCTGTTAAACCAAGCCTGTCTTTGCTCTTCCTTAAAACCATTTTTAAAACCAGTTGGTAGATAAACTCTGACAAAGACATATTCCTCTTTTTTGCCTCATCCTTAAGGGCCTTTACCACAAACGGGGCGGCGTTAAATGATATTTGTGTCTTTTTCATACAGTAATTAGTACTGTATTTTATACTCTATTGTCAATCCCAGACGGAGAAAAATGAATAAAAAAAGTGAAAGAATGCCCAATTTTTAGAAAAAGCGTTAAGCTAATAGAATAACAAAAGGCATCTCTTGTCTTTTGCAGGAGGATCGTCCTTATGAGCTGCTGATAGCGTGGCAGCTGCATAGGCTCCACGAAGTCTTCTGCTTATAATGGATGGGACCCTTGAGTTAAATACGCTAACTAATCTACAAATCATTTAACAAAAGGAGAAGTATATGAGCTATACAATCACACAAGCTCAAATTAAGAAATTTGACCCTGAGGTTAAGGGCATATATCAAGCGAATTCACGGCTTGGAAGCATATTCCACACGAACAATGCGCACGGGGCCTCCACGTATCAAGTGACACGTTTAGGTTACGGCATCGGCAGTATTTCTGTGCCGGGTGCGGATATTCCGAATATGAATTCGGCCACCTTGCCGAGCACAATCACGCTAGAAAACTGGAATCATGCGGAATACATTGATTACTTCCAAGCGGGAGAAGTCAATTGGGATGCAATTGGGAAGTCAGCTACCGAGGTATGTGCGCCGGCAGCTGGACGTCGCAATGACCAAATTATTCTCGATGTACTAGCTCAATTGCCGAACACCTACGACATTGCCTGGAATTACCAAGGCAACACGCAAGGCATCAGTGCCCGCATGGTACAACGTGCCAACACAATTTTATCCTGGAATGCGGTACCGATGGAAGACCGCTACTTCATTGCGCCTTACAGTGTACTAGAAGTCATGCTCTCGGATGCCAATTTTACAAGCCGTGATTACGTACGGGATTTAACACCCGCGTTGAGTGGTGAAATGGTGCAATTCGGCGGCTTCAAGTGGGTATTTATGGCCAACAACCCCGAGGGCGGTATGCCGTATGTCGATAACGGTGACGGAAGCTACACGTACGAATGCTTTGCCTGCCACAAGCGTGCCGTAGAAGTGGCTGTCGGTGAGGGCAATTTTGCTGGCTCTGGCATGCCCATGCTGCGCATCGACCGCGTTCCCGAAAAAGGCTCATGGATGGTCAACGCCCCATTAAGTTGCGGTGCAGCCATTGTTGAAAATAAAGGTATCGTTCGTGTACATGCCAAGATTGAAGCTATTGTAGCTTAACAGACGAGGAGGAAAATAATTATGGCATTTGACAAATCAAAATTCACATCGATAGCGGCACAAACGTTATCGAGCAATGCAGAAATGCACTGGTTGTACGAAACCACCGATACGTCGAAAGATGTTTACTTGTCGGCTAATGGGGTATTGGGCAATTACTTTAGTGAGGTTTACAGCCTCTTGAGCGAGGGCAACATCATCAGCGTTCGCCACATGTCGTCCACAAGCACTGCCGCCAACGAAGTCTCGAGTAAATCAACGCCGGTAGATGAAATTGACTACATGGTCATTTACAAGAGCAAGGAACAAGATCGCAGCAATCGCATATTCGTATATCCGATCTTGCCGGGAGAGCGCTTGGTTGTACGTCACATGGATGACTTGCACAGTTGGACTGGCGCTCAAGCCTTTGAATTTCCATCCAATGTGGCGCTCAAAGGTTTTGGCATTGCCGTCAATGGCCCCGTAGCCGCCAACTACACTCTGAAATTAAATGACGGCGACGGCAATCAATTGTCGACCGTACAATTGACGGCGGCGGCATCGCGCTCTGGCTCTTTTGCGCTTGCAAGTGGAGGAACAAGTAGTGCGTTTGTGGCCGACCAATTCCAATTGCAGCCGGATGCGGTGGATGCCAATGCGGTTGAGGGAATTGTGTTTGCGATTGTTGAATCTTCGACCATCGAGGCATACAAAAAGCAAGCTTTCTTAACTTACTTCTGGGCAAATGCAAACGCGGTGGATACGCAAGCCGTTGTCTGCCCG
>ULQM01020831.1_pt1 | contig 18127 bp, 18 predicted proteins | sample 1954451 | NCBI WGS metagenome assembly ULQM01 (sample SAMEA4835655, study PRJEB28245) | human gut metagenome | biome: gut microbiome; material: fecal sample | place: Denmark | collected 2008 | reverse complement strand
TATAGGCGCGGGCCTTTTTATACATTCTATTTCCTTACCATCCCCGATTCTTTTCCCTGCCGGTTTTTAATGCCTCCATCCCTTCCGGATACCGCCAGTCCTCATACGTAAGAGTTCGGTCTTTCGCATTCCACAGGACATAGAAACCGCCGAGGTGTATGCCGATCAAAAGCAAAACCATCAGCCAGTAAAGCACACGATCAATAAGACTTTCGTGTCCGTCCTCTTCCATCTGCATCTTCCTCTTTCCTCATAACGCCGCCGGCGCGGCTTCCGCATGCTCCTTCATTTTTTCTTTCCCTGCGGTCATTTTCACGCAGCTCTCAATGATCTCCGCCAGTTCCCTGTCCGTATATTCCGTATCAGACATGGTACTGATCAGCGCGCGGAGTTTTTCAATCTGTTCCCTGCAAATTTTCATGAGACTCATCCTCCCTTTCTGAATCCTCCGGGCCTCTCCCGGTTCCATGTCTTTATTATACGGATCGCCCATGACAGGCTATGTCCTTCAATATTTTGTCAGGAAAATTAATATAAATCTAATTTTATACAAAAAGCACAGGCTCCACGGTCTGTGCTTTTTGTATGTTTCTGTCTTATTTCTCCGCCGTCTCCTCCGGCGCCGTCACTGCTCCGGACAAATTCGTGCTCCTGTCGATGGGCACTCTTCTGTAAGGAAACTTCTTCATCAGTTTTTTCCACATCTCATCCAGGATATAATCCTGTCTGGTATCCGGGCCTTCCAGCTCCGCGTCAAAGAAACGGGTGCCCACGGTCTGCACCTTGTCCATTCCTTCTTCCCAATAATAAATAACGAGCTCCGCGTGCGTGACAATCACCGGGTCTCTGTCGCCGAACATGGGATACCGGCCGTACTGATCAAAACGAACCGCCACAGGAAGCACCGCGATATCCGCGCCCGCCGCGACAGCCGCCGCCTGCATCTCTCCGGGCGACGCGATCCGCTCATCCGTCTCCACCAGACGGTAATAGGGATACCGGAAAATACGGGACAGCTGCTTATCCATCCATGCCATGGTATATCCGTTCCGTCCCGCCGCCGGAAGAAGCAGCACCGTCCGCGTATTGTCAAAATAACCGGCCTCCCGGTTCGTTTCATTCGCCGCCGACGCCGGAACCGCAAGGAGCAGCGCCGCAGCCAGACAGAAAATCCATTTCCAAAATTTTCTCATGATGCGCCTCCATTGAAAAATACCCGTTTTTTTCAGTGTACCACAAATCGCTGCCCCCTGCGGGAAGTGGCAAAAATTTTGCCTCCCCGCTTTGTTTCATTTTTTATGTGGGAATAGAAAAAATATGCTATAATAATAAAAATCTTCTATGAAGTCTGGAAGATAATTTTTTTATAGGGAGCTTGTCCATGAACAATACAGACTGGAAAATTCTGATTTACCTCCGCGAAGAACGGAGCATCAATAAAGTAGCCAAAAGGCTTTTCATGACACAGCCTTCCCTCACCTACCGGCTCGACCAGATGGAAAAAGAAATCGGCGTGCCCCTTTTCATCCGCACCAATAAGGGCGTCCACTTCACCGATGCCGGAGACCGCCTTTTCTCCTACGCGGAAAAAGAACTCCAGCGGTATCAGGACATGAAGAACTTCGTCACCCATGAGCCGAATACCATTTCCGGCGTTCTCCGCATCGGCGCTACCCGCTCCTTCACCCAGTCCCACATGCCGACCCTTCTGAAAGGCTTCGTGGACAAATACAACGATATCGACCTGACCCTCACGACAAGCTCCAGCGACCAGCTGATAAAACTTATTAAAAAAGAAGATATCCAGCTCGCCATCGTCCGGGGCAACCCGGAATGGCCGGAACTGGACGTACCGCTGGCCAATCCTCTGCTGTACCTGATCTCTGCCGGCAAGATCTCATCGGAAACGCTCCCCTGCCAGCCGACGATCCGCTACCGTTCCGATCCGGCGCTGGACGAGCTCCGTTCCCGGTGGTGGCGGCAGAACATCGGCGATCCGCCCCATTTTCTCCTTGCCGTAGACGACTGCCTCACCTGCATAGAGATCGTAAACAGCGGCCTCGGCCACTCCATCATTCCCGCGGACCTTCTGCCGAAGTGCGATCCCTCCGTATACCGTGAGGTGCTGCGTGACAAAGACGGCCGCCCGATCTATCGGCCTATCCATCTGATCTGCAAAAACGCCATGACCGTCTCCACGCCTGTACGGCTCTTCATCGAGTACGTCAAACAATATTTCCAGGAACACCCCCGCCTCAATCCCCAGACGCTTTCGTCAAATACGGACGCACAGGAAAACCAATAAAAATATAAAAGCCATCAAAAAAGCAGCCGGATTTTCTCATCCAGCTGCTTTTCACATGCCCAAATCACCTTCCCTGCCATCATCCTGCCTACTTCATACATAAAACGATATTCCGCCCCGGTCGCACCCCATGCGGGGTGCGGCCGGGGCCAAATAAAAAACCTGAAAAGCGATGTTCTCACTTTTCAGGTTTACTTTCTATGGAGCCGGCAATAGGACTTGAACCTACGACCTACGCATTACGAAAATTCTAATCCATCCATAGTTAGGATCACTATTATATTTTTACATTATATAAGTAATTAAAACTCGCTTATTTCCCCCATTTTTCCCATTTGTCCTATTAACATTACAAATAAAATTTTTAAACTAGGGGACAAATTAGGGGACTTTCCAGACATATAAATGACCGAAATTAATGCTGTTCCACTCCTCAGAGAGCGTCACTGAATTGCCTCCACAAACCAGCGGCCGGGGCGATCGCTGTCCATGTCACAGGAATGCTCGAAGAAAAGATAGCAAAGTTTCCCACCAATACGAACCGTATACCTGTCTCCCTGCCCGCCGGCCCGAAGCGCTGGTGCAGGAGATATATCCAGGATTTGATCAACAGGAAAACAGCGTCCGTCCTCCCAGAAAATCCCCCGCGGCAGCATTCTTCCATCTTCTCGGAAGCGCACCATTACATCCACATACTTTTTCCTTGCTCCCACGGCTTTCTCCCTTGACCCTATCATCAGCTCCACATACAATGAATTATATAGAACGTCCGTTCTGTACTTATTATAAAAATTTCTTTATTGTATGTCAACGAAAGGGGTCCGTATGCGCACGATTCTCCATAGCGACATGAACTGCTTCTATGCTTCCGTTGAGATCATGCAGAATCCCCAATTACGGGGCCAGCCAATTGCCGTTTGCGGGGCGGTGGAAGATCGTCACGGCATTGTCCTCGCAAAATCCTATCCTGCAAAGGCCTTTGGCATTAGGACCGGCATGCCCAGCGGAGAGGCCCGCATGCTTTGTCCCAATCTGATTATTGTTCCACCTCATTACGACCTGTATTTCAAATACAGCCGTCTTGCCCGGAAAATCTATCAGCAGTACACCGATGAGGTGGAACCTTACGGGCTTGATGAATGCTGGCTTGATGTCACCCATAGCGATATCTATGGGGACGGCTATACTATTGCACAAAAAATCAGAAAGCAAATCAGGGAACAGCTGGGCCTTACCGTATCTATTGGCGTATCCTGGAATAAAATTTTTGCAAAGCTCGGAAGTGATATGAAAAAACCGGATGGCCTGACGATTATCTCACCGGGAAATTACAAAGAAAAGGTCTGGCCGCTTCCGGTATCCGATCTCCTCTACGTCGGACCAGCTACAACGCGAAAACTCACCGGTTACGGTATAAAAACGATTGGCGATCTTGCTGCCCGCCCGGAAAAATTTTTGAAATCTATCCTCGGCAAAAACGGCGTAATGATACACCGGTTTGCCAAGGGCGGTGATGCCGCTGCGGTCCGGCCTGTAAATGCCCAAATTCCCGTTTATTCCGTGGGAAAAGGCATTACCTGTACAGATGACCTACATACACGGGAAGAGGTCGCACAAGTCATTATTGCGCTTTCTCAGGATGTAGGGACCCGGCTCCGCATGCTGCATGCTTTCGCAACGGGCCTTCAATTGCAGCTCCGAACTGCTTCACTTGCCTTTTACCAATGGCAGTGCCGGATTGATATGCCGATGAACAGTTCACCATTTCTTGCGGATGCCATTATCCGCCACCTGCTGCCCAAATATGAATGGCCGGCACCAGTACGGGCCGTCAGTATCCGCGCCGATCATCTGGTACCAGACTATATACCCCGCGCCGTCGATTTGTTTCACATGGATGATATGGTACGCAATGAGAAAATGGAAAAACTGGATAAGGCTGTCGATGAAATCCGCCGTCATTTCGGAAAAAATGCGATAAAGCCAGCATGCCTGCTCAATGATCTGAAAATACCCAAAGACGGCCGCGACCAGATCCGACTTCCGGGCCATATGTATATCTGAATCCAGCCCGTTTGAAAGCATCGTCCCCTACCACATCGGCTGCCTGCTTATATGGTAAAATTTTCTGGGGAGGACAACGGTATGAAATGGATTGAAAACCGCCTATACATGGCAGATCTCATGGTCCGCATGGCTCATCACAGCACAGCAATTGAAGGAAATTCATTTACATTAGGAGACGCACGGTCAATCCTGATTAATGGAATTGTTCCTCCAAAGGCCAAGCCGATCCGCGAGCTTTTTGAAATAGCCAACTATAAAAATTTCATGCCTTTTTTGCAGGAAAATTATCAAGAATCGATCCAGTATCCGTTGATTCAGAAAATTCATAAGATTCTGCTTCAAAATCTCGATACTCATGCCGGCCAATTCAAAACTGCGGAAAATATGATCCTGGGTGCCGCTTTTTTGCCGGTACATCCTTCTCAGGTAATTCCTTCGCTGATCCAGTGGTGCCATAATCTGGCATATAGGCTGAACCAAGCCGCAAGTCCGGAAGAAAAGGTAAAAATCCTCATGGATTCCCATATTCATTTTGAAAAAATCCATCCATTCCCTGATGGAAATGGCCGTACCGGACGCGCATTGATTGCCTTTTCCTGTGCCAGAGAGAATCTTATCCCCATCATCTTTGAGGAAGAACAGCGCAGAGAATATATCTCTCTATTAAACGCTGAGGATATAAATGGACTGACCGCAATGGCTCTGAATTTACAACAAAAAGAGCACGTTCGTATGGAACGTGCTTTGCAATGCTTGAAAAATCTCTAATCTACAGTGTTCCCTTATTATGAAAAGTCATCCCCCCTCAGAAACCAAGGGACATTCCGTCATCTCTGCGGGAAGAAATCCGGACATCAGCACCAAGTGATCCACCGCGGGTATTTTCTCCGAGCAGCCTGTCTGCCATATGTGCAACACGGGCAAGCAGCACCTGCGCTTTGGCATTAATGTGCTTCCGCCGCCGGTCCTTTGCTATGCGGGCCTGGAGAATTCGTATTTCATCACGGCGTTTTTGCTGATTTTGTTGTTTCTGTGCGATCCGGCTTTGTACCTCCCTCATGATTTCCGGTGTATTATAATTCTTCCGCAGGAGTGTCACCGCAGCTTTTGCTGTCTGACACTCCTTTTTTAGTGCTTCCATATCTGCTGACCGGCCACGTCCTTTCATTGGACGAAGCGGAGGTTTTTCCCATACCTCTTTCCAACCCAGCATATTCTCCTTAAATTCGGACCTCACATAGATTTGCGCTTTCCGAATGCGCCGGACCGCCTCATCAGCCCGGAAATACCGCCTCTGGTATTTGTCAATCAGGCCTCCGGTTTTTTCATTAATGATCTCATCCTGACAATCTATGACTCTATTTGGACGGCGGCTGAGCTGAATCACTTTCTTCTCATACAGAAAGGCACGCCGTCTTGCCGCATCAGCCAGAAGTTTTTCCCGTTCTATGTAATAGCGGCTGACAAATGGTTTTCCCCAAGAGCGCCGCACATTCTCACTGACCGGGTTCTTATCATCCTGCAGCAGAGTGATAGTTGCCCTCCACCGCATGATATCCCCCTGCAAAGACCGAACATATTGCTCCAATCCACGAATACTGCGGGCCGCCTTCTTGTTTCTCGTGCGGCTGCCCAAATCTGCAATCTTTTTTTCCGCCCGGGTTATAGAGCGCTCTGCATCATCAATGGCACGCTGGAGTATCCTTATGTCCGGGGTATTCTGCTTTTGTCCTGTTTTAGAAACCGGAACTGTCTGTTCCTTCACCTCTGTTTCATTCCGTGCCGCCGAGATGATCGTTTTATCAGACTTCAGAGACTTGGCTTTTCCTGTTTCTACCCGGTGGAATAGCTCCGCAGCCACCTCTTCTGTCATTCCGGAATGTTCCATAATCTGTTTAATTTTATCTTTCAGCAAATCCTCTATGCTGATATATTTCCATCGTTCCTTTTCTGCTTTCTTATGAAGCTGTTCTGCCTTATCAAAATCATCCGGCAAAAGCGTACTGCGGATCAGCTCTTCTTTCTTCTGTTCCAGCACTTTTTTCTTTTCCTCTTTTTCATTTTTCGGCCGAAACGTATAGGAAAGTTTTTCAAGTTCACGGTTTAATTCTGAAATGCCTCCGCCGATACGACGGTCCGTCTCTTCTTCCAAAAGCACCTGGATGGTCTGTCCGGCTTTTTCTGCTACCTTGTCCCGGATAAAAAGATAAGCATCATACAATGCTTGTACGGTTTCTTCCGCCGCAGCTTCCGGTACAGCATTGAAAGATGTCAGCAGCCGATTTTCTGCTTTATTGACAGAGTATTCCCGGGCTTCTTCCTTCCCAATGTCCGGCTGTTTTTCCATTATCTTTTTCTGACTGGCAAGGGAATTCTGTAGCCTGTAAAACTCCTTCTCATACATCCGGCAAATTTCCGTATTCCGGTATGGCGCACCAAAGCAGTCAACAATGATTTTTACCTTCTCCAAAGCCTGAGCAGTCCCGAAATAATTTTCCTGTGGTGTGGGTTCAAGCGCGGCATTGCGTGCAGCGATTTCATCAACAATTGCTTTTACAATCACTTTCTCCCTTTCCTGACAGGCACGCATCCATGCCGCCGAATCGCCCAGATTTTTCAGATCATCCAAATCAATTTCTCCACGGCCCGCTGCGGCAATTTCAGCGGCATGTCTGACGAATGATGCGATGGGCGCACGAAAAGGGCGAACCCTTTTATATAAAAAGCCCCCTTCAATATCTCCGGCGCGGTAGTGCTCGCGCTTCTGCTCCTCGAGCGATTTTGCGCTGACCCGGCAGGGGAGTCCGTTTCGCTCGTAGGCTTCGTTGATTCGGTCAGCGATTTCCTGCCGCAATTTCCGCATGGGCTCTCCGCCTTTTCCCGCCCACTGCCTGTCTTTAATCGATCCACCAAATTGTTGCCCATTTGGTGCTTTTCCGCATTTCTTAAAAAATTCTTCTTCGGGCATATTGCGGGTCCGGTCGTCGATGATGCGCTCGCTGAACATGATATGCACATGGGGATTTTTCTCTTCGGATAACCGGGACCGGGGTTCGTGAATGGCGTAGGTATACGCCTTGTCCGGAAGGTAGTCTTTGATGAAGTCGTCGACGATTCTCTTCTGCTCTTCCCGGCTCAGCTCATTGGGGAGGGCAAATTCGATTTCCCGGTAGGAGCGCCGGTCATGAAGGCCCGTGCGTTCCCAGAAATCCCGCGGGGACGAGGCCCAGGAGGGAAGGTGGCCCGATTCGCTGTAGAGTTTGTCGTTGCGGCGGTATTTGCCCGTGCGCTCGATGTATTTGAAGTGCGCCGCGGCTTTGCCGCCGTTTCCCACGGACATTCTGACGTGGTACGTGGCCATGAATTTTCCCTCCTTTCTTCCGATTCCTTTATGGTTTGCGCCGAAGGCGGCAGGGAAGAATTCCCTGCACCTGTTCCACGGGCTCTGCCCGTGACCCGTCCCGGCGGAGCTGGGCCCGCATACATATCTCAAAAAGATATGTGAATGTGGGCGCTCCATCATTTTTTAATTTGGCGGACTCTGCGAGCCCGCCGTTTTCGTTTTGCGGCCTTGCCGCGTTTTGGCCGGATCTTCTTCTGTGGAATTTCCGTTTTCTTCTTTTTCTGGAGTTTCGTATTCTTACTTTCAATTATAAACTTCCGTTCCTATCTAATTTATTTCCGAACAAGTTCGTTTATATAAATTCTCTCGCAGTGCGATTTTATGTTGAAAAAAAAGAGACTTTTGCCAAGCCTCTTTTTTCAAAAACTCAAAGTCCGCCATTGGCCCAACGTACCGGTACCGGCTGTCCTTTTTCTTTATATTCCAACGTTTTCATGATGCGTTCTGCCCGAAGATGCAGCATTTGCTCTGCCAGCCGGAGCCGCGTTGTGGAGATCCCTATGACCGGCGCTTCCAGATGAATGTGCCGTACCCTTTCCAGCATTTCCATATGCCTCGGTTCGGCAAATTGCCACACGGCCGCATCGTGCAAAAGGAACTTTCCGCGCTGGCCGTAAAGGCTGTCGATGAAACTTTCCACATTCATGAAATTCACATTTTCCGTATCGTATAAAATCGACCGTCCGTTATCAAACAGAGGAGCCGGTCCCAGCATGCGTCCGGTGTCATTTTCATAAAGCCGGCCATAATTTCCAAGGTGCCGGTCCCTATTTCCGATTACTGCATCATAAACCATCATGTCTGCATAACATCGACTTCCCCAAAATGACGCCATGTCGCTTTGTGCTTGCCGTGAACGGATTGGAAGCCGATAGAATACCAAATCTGGTTTCCTGAGTGATGAATATTTCCTTTGAAAGAAAATTCCCGCATTGCAGAATCCCGTTTTTTCTGAAGTGAACAGTTCGCACACGCAGGCCGGAGCCATTATGCCGTCCGGCCTTTTTATCTGTATCAGCGTATACCCCACATGAGGGATGCCCATGACCTCCGCAACCTGCGAGGCCAGATATTCGTTGACGGCCTGTGATTGCCCGTCCCCGCAGTCGTGGCGATCCATTTTGATCAAAAGGATTTTTCCATTTTCCCGAATCCAGCATTTGGGCAGCACCCCGCCGGTCGTCAGTTCCGGTGTGAAAATTTTTCCTTCCACTGTACAGCTATGCCCGAAGAGAGCCGCGCCGGCCAGTTCTTTCGCAAAGGGATGATTGTATAAATGGCAGTCTTCCCATTTTTCATCAAGCTCATATTCAGTAATCCAGAAAGAATCGTTGAGTGACATTCCACGGGCGGCATCCACATACTGCAAGGGATTTTTCGTTTTGCCAATAGCAGAAAAGACATGCCATATGTTCCAGCGATTCTTTGGTGCTCTCCTGCTTTTGATCCACTGCATCACCATTTCCCCGCTTGCTTCCGGAGACAGGTCCTTCGGAAACAGAGCGGCATTCTCCGAGAACCTTTCCCCGATTTCTACAGTCCCGTTTCTTCCTCTGTCCCCATTTTTACTTCCATCACCGGGATGGAAATCAAATTGGAGAAGCGGCGTGTTTTTATTTTTCAGAAGATACCTCTTCCAGCTGATCTTCTTCATCATTTTTTTCTCCGCTGAGTTTGGACCGACATTTCATGAGCCGCCCGGCCACAATCCCAATATTCTGAACCTCATAAACTAATTTTATCAAAGGCGCTTCTTCTGTCATCAGATAATTGTCGTATTATGTAATAAGACGATATAAAAACCGAGGCTTTCGTCGGAAAGGGGCAAAAAAATGGAGACAGCAAAAATCTTTGAAAACGGCAGAAGTCAGGCGGTCCGGCTCCCGGAAAAATTCCGCTTCTCAGGAGATGAAGTTTTCATTCACAGACTGGGAAATGCGGTTGTGCTTGTCCCGAAAGAAGAAGCATGGAATACGTTTCTGGAGGGACTCAACGGGTTCACGGACGATCTTTTTACCAATGGACGTGATCCGGAATACCCGGCAAAGAGGGAGTCCTTATGAAGAAATACATACCGGCCACCACGAAGACAGTACATCCGGATTCAGAATCTCTGCCATCACGTACATCCTAAAAATATACCCGATAAAGTCCACTGCTTTCCCTCATGCCCTCCTCTTCACAGCAGACGGACCGTATTACCCATTTTTCAAGTCATCGTTCCTTTGAAGAATCTATTTCTGCGGCGGTAGTCATGGCGGCCGCATCTTTCTGCTTCTGCTTTTCCATCAGTTTCTTTACACGAGCAATACGCCGTTTCGACCGCGGATGATCTGAAAAGAACGACATGAACCAAGAGACATCTCCCCCTTTGTCCATTATCCATTGCATCGCATCAATAAATTCTTCACCCATCCCGAGTTTCACCGTATATGTATCTGCCGCATTTTCAATCCGGCGGGTGCAAAACAAATTGAAAAAAGCATACGGGATGCGCTGAATCAGGCAGGCAATCGTAAGGCAGATATTCAAGATGGAAATAAAGATGGCTGCCACAAAATTCAAAAATGGAATATACTTCAACACCAAAAACAAGGCATTGAGGATTCGGACCATGAAAATAGAGAGCTGCCCCAAATAGCTGATGCCTTGGATGAACAAGAGAGTCCGGGTATCACCGTGCGCGTGATGCCCCATTTCGTGAGCCAGCACCCCTGCCAGCCTCGGCGTATCCATTTCCGCCAAAGCACCGGTCGTCACCGTGATGTCCCGCACCCCGGACGCGAAAGCATTCAAGTCCAAATCATTCTGCACGTAATAATTGAATTTCCCGGTCCAATCCATTCCGCTTCTTCGGGAAATGTAATCCATGGCCGCCCGGATCTGGTCCAGCTGTTCCGGTGACGGGATTCTGCATCCGAGTGCTATCCGCTGGATAAAACGAGTCGGAGGGAAATAGCCCCCAACGAAGCCAAACAGGCCCGCTATAGTCGCAATGACGACGTAGAATGCAATAATCGCCGTCAGCATATTCTGCGGAACCGGAAGTGCCATGAGCCCCTTGATTCCCAAATTCCATAATTCGTCCAAAAACGGGATCGGATGAAATCCGTGAATCAGAGACAGCAAAATCAGCCCTGGCAGGACCACAAGAAAATTCGCCGCATAAGCCAGCAGGATAGAAATCAAATTCCAGACGAAGTACATGCCATCCGCCTCTTTCCCCGCGTGTCGCCAATTCTTTTTTGCGCAACCCTATTGTCTTACTCGAATTATACGATTTTATGGGACTTTTCAAAACAGACAATAGGGTACACCCTATTGTCTGATTTTATATAGATCAGTTAAACCGGATTTTCCGGACATTTCTCCCCTTATATTTATTTTTTGCGTTTTGATCCATAGGAGGTTTTATGTACACAAAAGAAAAACTAATATGTAAAATTTTGTCAATTGTAGATTCCCATTTTAATGATGGTATCATTTCAGTGGGAGGGCTCTCTTGCGCTTGGAGGCCTAGCGTGGTTGGGTTGTTTACTGGTTAATACGATAGACATTTGGCAGGTGAGATGATGCTTAGTTTTGATATTAATGCAGAAAGTGTTGAGAAAAGCAATCTTTTCCTCAGAAAACTTTGGTGTGAGCTAAACGAAATTAACAAAAACGGTTGGTTACTACAACCATCTAAGCAAGAACAGCGTATCACCATTGGAATTAACAATATTGGAAAAATATCGTTCGATTATAGAAAGAAAGGATGTATAAAAAAACTTTATATTGACCCGACGCATGAGGAGGATACAGAAAAAATACGTATGGCAGTTCAGAACGCACTATCCGGGACATTTAAAACCTATTCGATCCGAATAAAATTAATACCTGAATCCAAAAACATTTTCATTGCCCCGGTTTCAAAACAGAATATTTCATTTTCTTTGGAATCGGGCTGTAATTTTTTAACCTTAAACTTTTTGGCTTACACATCACAGGATCTAAAGCAATCTCTTGGATTTAAGCTATGGACGCTTCAAGCACTGCTATATGAATACACATTGCAAAATTTTACAATTGACGGAATAAAATTTTGTACATCGGAGTTTTATTGTGAAGACACAAAACCCGTTGACTATGATTATAGCTGGATAGATTGTTCAGATTGTCCAGCCGACAAAAACAAAAATATAATTTTGCCGGAAGAGTGCCTAGTGTTGATTTCCAATTTGTTCGCAGATCAAATAAAGGGTCCGGATGGATTGTTATACAATTCTGCAAGGGTATTATTGACTGCGTATCAGCTTAAAACTGGTATGGATCACCTAAGAATACCTGGAATAATTGATATCACTAATTCTACGGCCATATCCTCAATAGAACCCTTGGCGTATTTTATGAATCGACAAGAGGGCCAATGCGATAAATGTGGAAATAAAATATTTTCTGTTGTTGCAAAAATAAGAGAACTTTTAGCCAAGTATTTTGATGAATCTTTTGCACGATATTATTGCAAAACATACTATTCAAATCGATCAAAACTTTTTCATCAAGGCGATATGCAATCAAATTATATGCACTTTGATACATGCTATCCCCTTATTGATCCGCAAAATCCCACAAAAATACTGATGCCCCCTGGACTGGTCGATTTTCCATTATTTGATTACTCATCATTTGTTTTTCGTAATATAGTTCACGAGTACTATGATGGAACACTTATCATTAAAGACAAAGATGGACAAGAAACAAAATTGGATAAACTAGATAATTGGGCTCGATAAAAAGTTCGCTTTTATATAATTTGTAAACTCAGCGTCCGGCAGCAGGACCCGGGCCAGCGCTTCTATTATTTTCTGGGCCCTAAATTCCCTTTCTGCAAATTCATGATAGAAAAAGCCAAAAATTTATCTATACATATGCCCGGGAAGTCTGACTTCATCCCGACCATCATCCGGCATTTTCAAATCATTTAAAAGGCAGGCCGGACGAATTGCATTTTTCCCAAAACGTCGTCTGATTTCGTCTACAGCCACTCCGAGCTTTTCTATCTTTTCTCCCATGATCACATCTTGCGGCCGGAACAGATTAGTCGGTCTCAGTACATAGTTCGGCAAAAGATGATCTGCGCGGACACTGACGGCCCGAACCGGGAATCTCCAGTCGTATTGTGACAATAAAAGACGAATGGCTGCATCCGCAATAAAAGGTGCACTGCACACGGGTATTTCAAGACGGCACTGACTCTGCCAATAGGCCAATTCCGATGTCCGAAGCTGCAATTGAATCCCTGACGCAAATGCGCAAAGTTTCCTCAGACGCATTCCAATATCCTGAAAAAGCGCAATAATAACCCTGCTGACTTCCTCGATTTTATTCAAATCTGCTATACAGGTAATTCCTTTCCCTACTGAATACACCGGGACATGGGCATCGGCCGGCCGGACTGCCGAACGGTCAAGTCCCGCAGCAAAATGCCGGATCATAACCCCGTTCTTCCCCAGAATACTTTTCATAAACGTATCCGGCCGTTTTGCCAGCTCGCCAATAGTATGAATCCCATATCCTGCCAGCTTTCTTGTCGTAGCTGGGCCAACATACAACAGATCAGAAACCGGAAGCGGCCAGATCTTCTTTTGAAAATCCTGAGGCGTAATCACGGTAATAGCATCCGGCTTTTTCAGGTCACTGCCCAATTTGGCAAATATTTTATTCCAGGATACCCCTACCGATACAGTTAAACCGAGTTTTTCCCGGATCTCTTTTCTAATACGCTCTGCAATAGTCAGACCATCCCCATAAATTTCACTATGGGTCACATCAATCCAACATTCATCCAGCCCAAACGGTTCCACTTCATCGGAATACTGCTGATAAATTCGTCTGGCCTGACGACTATATTTAAAATAAAGGTCATAATGCGGTGGAACAATTATGAGCTGCGAGCACAAACTCTTTGCTTCCCAACTCGCCATACCCGTTTTAATTCCAAAGCGTTTCGCCTCATATGATTTTGCAAGTACAATGCCATGCCGATCCTCAATTGCGCCGCATACCGCAACCGGCTTGCCCCTTAATTTCGGATTCTGCATAATCTCAACCGATGCGTAATAGCAGTTCATATCGCTATGAAGAATCGTCCGTGAAAATCCATCCATATTTCTCCCTCCTTCCCCTGAAATTGACAGTCTTATCTGGAAAATTTATAATTTAAAATAGAACATACGTTCTATTTTAAATTCATTGTATTCATCGAAAAAGGGACAGTCAAGAAGAATATGGAAGCACGCAAGCAATATGTAGAGGTCATCGTCCAATTCCGTGAAGATGGGCTTATGCTGCCCCGGATAATCCTTTGGGAAGATGGCCGAAAATTCCCCGTTGATCGAATTTTAGATGTATCCCCGGCACCTGCACTTAAAGCCGGTGGCCAAGGTGACCGCTACACTGTACAAATCGCAGGAAAAATCTGCTATCTCTTTTTTGAGCATGCTTGCGACTGTGATACAAGCGAAAAACTGGGCCGCTGGTTTGTAGAAGCCATTCAATGAAAGGAGGCCTTACCCATGAAAATCGGCTATGCCCGTGTCAGCAGCACCGATCAGCACCTGGACCGCCAAATTGAAAAATTAAAAGCAGAAGGATGTGAAAAGATTTTTGAAGATAAATTCTCCGGTGCATCAAAGGAAAGGCCTGCTCTAAGACAATTAATGTCATTTATTCGCGAGGGTGATGTTGTTCTGATCACCGAACTGGACCGATTAGGTAGGAACAGTGCTGATCTCACGGAAATTATGAATGAAATCCAGCAGAAAAAGGCCACTCTTGATGTACTGAACCTTCCGTCACTCCGCGGTATCGAAGATGAAAACCTGCGCAGACTCCTGAACAATATCATCATCGAGCTTTACAAATATCAGGCAGAAAGTGAACGAAAACGCATTCGGGAAAGGCAGCGTCAAGGTATTGCATTGGCCAAGATTTCCGGAAAATACAAAGGCAGAAAGAAGCTTTTTTCCGAAAATAATCCCCGCCTCCAGCTTGCCTTTGATTTGTACCGGCACCGCAAAGAGACAGGAAAAACACTCAAGGATATTTCTGCTGCTACAGGCATCAGCCGCCGCACTCTTGACCGTTACCTGATCTCAGCAGGATTAAAGGAATCACGCCCATAAAACAAGGGGAGACTCTTCATGAGTCTCCCCTTATTAAATTTCTTTCGGTGTCTGATGGCAGAAGCAGTGCGTTTCACTCTACATTTTCAGCTATTCCTTTGCCAGCAGGAGTATATTCCTCTTTTAATCCCACCAGAAGTACCAGACAGTAGATTTCCGCAACACATCCGCCAGCCAGCCAACACTGGCATTTTCGGGTCCCTGATCCACAATATCAGGGCAAAAGCCATACTGTTCCTCAGCCGTTTTCATGGCCTGATCTTCGGGAACCGGTTTCGGAAGTTCAAATTCCAGTACATCATGAGTTATAACCGCCGGAACCGCATGATACTGTTCGAACCAATACTTCGCTATCGCCATTAATTCCGGTGTGTCCGGACAATCATTCCATGCCCCAAAAGGAAGATATGCAAAAACCTCCCACGGATTTTTTACAGGGATCTTTGCCAGAATCATCGGGTATGTCTTGTTGCTGCCATCATAAGCCCAGTAGCCGGAAAAGCGCTCATTGTTGCCACCGCCCTCCATTTTGCCAAGGACCTCCGCAGCCCAGTCCATATCATCCTCCTCTGCCTCTGCTTTACGCTGACCGATTAATTCCTCCAGAACCGCTCTGCCGTCCTTGACAGGAGTGGATAGCATCTTTCCCCCTGTATTCGGCCACCTTGTCAGCATCAAAAGTGTAATCATCCGCATTATCACTGTCAGGATCAGAGTTCAGGATTAGACATTCCCAAAGAGTCTCATCTACTTTGATCAATACCGGAATATACCCTTCATGATCTCCATCCCGTTTCGCATAACGATATGCCGACATGACAGGGTCATCATCTGCCATGGCCGGGAAATACTGACATTCACAATCAAGATAGGACATTAAAACCTGTGCCAACGCAGAAGGCACTTTGGTTTCTTCATCAATCGACTGTCCCTGCCAGTTTGTAAATCGCTTATCCATCAGACCGGCCATATCCTGATAATAGATTTCATCAAAAGGAATAAACAAATATGCCTCATCCTGAATCTCATCGGAATAATTTCTCTCCGCTCCGATTTTTTCTATTGCATAGCTGTCAATATCCTGCGGGAAATAGGGTGTACCTTCTCCGTAGTAATAATTGGCAAAACTCTTTCCAATTGGGTTAAAAAGAGTGTTAAAAAGCTGTCCAAGCAATTTATCACGAATAAACTCTCTCAGATCGACACTCCAAGGATCAGATTTTACCGTTTGTACCAGATCACCATATTCCGCCAGAAAATCGTCGCTCATCAGATCATGTTCCATACACCAGCGAAGATAAATCGCCAAGTGGTTGTAAGCTGCTAATTCCTCAACCGGCAGTTCTTTTTCAATGATGCTTTCTATATGCCAGGCAGCATCATCCATTTCCACCATATAGTCGTCCTCATCATCCCCGCTTACCATGGTGCCTCTGGTGATGGCGTTCTGACGATCACACTCCACTACAAAGCTGATTCTCTTCATTTTGTCCAACAGGGCGTCTGCATCATGAGCCAGTTTATATTCCAGTTCATCGCGATAGAGCGGAATCACCTGATAAAAGTTGACCTCCTCACCATTTGGCAGGATGCAGACCTCGCTTCCCTCCTCGGTGCCCTGGGGACCTGTCAGCATGGCGGCACAGAGCTTTGTATTCTTTGCAAAATCCGCCTCATTGTCCATAGTATGCCCGAAGCCCAGCCAGGTATTACTGGAAATAGGCAGACGGGCCAGCGTTTTTAACAGGCGAACGGGCCAGTACCACTGTTCATTTTTAAAATCCTCAGATGTCAGTTTCCAGTTCTTTGGCAGTGCAATGGCCAACTCTGCTCTCTCCAGCTTGTATTCCGCCAGTTCCTCCGGTACATTCATCCGGTGAGCCCCCATGCCCATAGTAATCAGCGTGTAATAGTTTCGTTCTCCATCAGGCGGAACTATGCAGATATCCACATGGATATCCGGGGAGACCAGTTCATGGAACACATTCTTGCACTCACCGAAATATTGCTGGGTGTGCTCTTCAATGATATTCATCTCCTCCACGGAGTAAACCTCAGGAGCATAATTATTTTCATTAATGCAGGGGGTATCCTGCTCCTCATCATCTGGTTCCTCCCCGGGACATGCCTTCAGGTTCACTGTGCCTGCCTCCCGGCGGAAGGTGTGGAAGCTGGCCCAGGGGATGTCGCTGTCCTCGAAGAATTTCTTGGCCATCTGGAGCGCCGTCTGGATGTCCCAGGCAATGAAATCCACATAGCCGCAGAAAAGGCCGGTGGCTCCGCCGGTGAGGGTGAGCACCTCCGGGCCGTCGCCGGTGGTAAACACTTCTTCCAGCTTGTCCCGGAAGTCAAAGATCTTCTCCGATCCTTCTTCTTCACGGAGAGTATCCAGGGGATAGCAGAAGAAGCCCGCCACTGCGCCGTCGGCATGGAGATCGTCCATGAAGTCGTTGTCGGCATTCAGATAGCCGTTGATGAGCGGCACACAGCAAGTGGAGCCAGCCATTACATCCAGCCGCCAATCGGCGTCGGGATCTTCATTGGGTTTCATTTCGTAGCCAAGATAGCTCTCCAGATAGGCTTCCGGATCAGTGGAGAGTTCCAGGCCCCGCTCCTTCAGAGCGTCGGGAAGCTGGGACATAAGCATGGACGGCTCCGCCTTGGGTTCCTCCAGCACATCAAAACTGTCTATGTATCTCATGTGGGGGATCTCGCCCAAAACCTGATCGGTGAGGGTGGTAAGCATCCACCAGACTCTCCCCTCTTCCTCCTGAAGCATAGGCAGCAGCTTTTCGCAGTAGGCGGAGATGGCGAAACTGTTTTCATCCTGTTCCTCCAGCCAGATCTGCACATCCTCACCGGAGATGTCCCAGCCGTCGTCGGTACGCAGGCCGATATTCTGGGAGGGCTGACGGCCCACAAGGATATTCCAGTGCTCCAGCACCTCCTTGGAGGCGTGTTTCTGGAAGTAGACCAGCTCAAACAGTTTGACCTTGTCACCCTCCGGAGTGAGGATCAGCTCGTACTTCTCGCCGTTGAAGCCCATCTCGAAGGAGATTTCATCAAAAACCAGATTCAGGGTTTCCTGCATTTGGGCCACGAGTTCTGCGCCGCGGGTATGGTCTTTGTCCTCGTCCATCATCTGGCGCAATTCTGCTTCCATCTCGGCAAAGGTTTCCCACCAGT
>ULQM01004952.1_pt1 | contig 18273 bp, 19 predicted proteins | sample 1954451 | NCBI WGS metagenome assembly ULQM01 (sample SAMEA4835655, study PRJEB28245) | human gut metagenome | biome: gut microbiome; material: fecal sample | place: Denmark | collected 2008 | reverse complement strand
TGAATGATTTTTCGCATTTCACTTACTTTTGACTATAATATTGCCTCTTTCATAAAACGCGGACTTGAAGAGTTCGGATATGACATAACTGTAGCTTACGATGGCGAAAGTGGGTGGAACGAGATACAAAACGGTGTATTCAATATATTGATATTTGACATCATCATGCCTAATATAAGCGGGCTGGAGCTATGTCGTCGTTATAGAGAACAGTTTGGCTACACTACTCCGATACTGCTTCTTACGGCTCTCGGCACCACACAGAACATTGTTGACGGTCTTAATGCCGGAGCCGACGACTACGTAGTTAAGCCTTTCAGTTTCAAAGAACTGCAAGCACGCATAGCAGCTTTGCTAAGACGAGGCTCATCCTGCAGTATAATGACATCAGAAATAACATATAAAGACATAGTTCTGAATTTGTCAGCGCATAGAGCTGAACGCGAAGGTGTCGTAATAGACCTTACCGTGAAGGAATGTCGACTACTTGAATATTTGATCCATAACCACGGTGTAGTACTCAGTCGCGAACAGCTGCTTAAAAATGTCTGGGACAAGAATTTTAATACTAACACCAATGTGGTTGACGTATATGTAAACTATCTGCGCAACAAAATCGACAAAGGCTTCAACCATAAGTATATACGCACCGTCGTCGGTGTGGGGTATGTTAATGGAATGAGACCTATATAAATTAATTTAAGACAATGCTAAAGATTGCTCATAAAATCATCTTCATATATTCGGCAATAACTCTTGTGCCATAGGGATGGCTTTTGCCGTATTAAGCTATTGGATGTCCGACTATGCAGACAACTTATATTATTCTTTCCTCGAGGAACGTGCAGAACTCATAGCACAAAAAAATCTTGAACGGTGCAGTGGAAACAGAGTATATAACATTTACATGGAACATCGCACCGATACAGTGGCAAAACCTGTATCCACACAGATTGTTCTCGATGCGGACAAGACACGGGCCACACTTCGTGCTTTGCACAGATTCATGTCATCAACACAAATTGAAAAACTTAAAAACAAAGGTGAGTTGAAATTTAAGCATGGAGATAATCTGGGAATTGCTGTATATTACCCCAAACCTGAGGGTAACTTCATCGTTATCGTTATGCTAAACAAGCACTTGGGTGAATATCTGCACCGGCAGATGGGATATTGGCTAATTGGCATCACCAGTCTGTGCCTGCTCATCGTTGTACTAGTCAGTAGACTTTACACACAGCGACACATAGACACACTGCATGAGGCTTATCAGCGAGAACGACAATTTATCCATCATGCATCTCACGAGCTTAATAATCCACTTACTGCCATACAAGGTGAATGCGAGATAGCCTTGATGAAAACACGTGACGCAAAAGAATATGAAGGGTCACTCAACAGAATTGAACAGGAAGCACTAAGAATGTCGCAAACCATAAAACAGCTACTGTATCTATCAATGGCAATGAACGAGTCTGACGGAGAAAGCCGAGAAATAATAATATGGAAAGACTTTCTGAATCAATTTACAAACAATGAACGTGTATGCATTAACATATCACAAGGTTGCGACAACTGTTGCATCTCCGCCAACCCATATCTGCTGAAGATGGCAATTGAAAACATCATACGAAATGCACTTAAATATTCTTCAGACAAAGTACACGTAACTCTAAACGAAAAATCTGTCGTGATAAAGGACAACGGCATCGGAATACCGAAATCTGACATTCCATACATATCTCAACCTTTCTACCGAGCAGCCAACACTCGTTCTTTTCAAGGCAACGGCATAGGTATGAGCCTTGCCGTAAACATCCTAAAACTTTACGATATCACGGTTAAGGTTGAGTCTAAGGAAAATGTGGGCACAACAATTATCTTGCACCTTATACACGGCAATTTCACAAAAATCAGAGACAGCATAACCGACAAATGACAGAATAAAAAGTTAAGATCTGAGGAATATATACTTAAAATATATCATACCTATGATCTTAACTTTATTTTTTCACTTAATATGATTGCTCATTTATAAAGTTTCTATCAATCAATGACATAAACAAACAGTATTGTCTGTTTTTACCAAAAATCACCATAAAGTCAGACGAACTTCATTAATCTGGGGTCTGATAATCAGTAATCAAGGTATTTCCACTCATATAATTCCACTAAAGCAATTAATCCATCAACATCACATAATAAATTTATATATCCAACTGTACGTGCCTTACGCATGTCCTTCGTTTTAACGATAACGTAGTCGTATTCAAAACAAGAAAAAATCGTCACAACACGTCTGGCATACAATTCCTGTATGTTTTCTCCTGCCTGACATCAGCATTTATAAAGAAAACCCGAACTATCACTTACAATTTTTCTTGACTCAAATTTGACAAAATAGAATCGCGAAATAGATATACGGGAATGTTGAATTAAACGTTATACAGACCATTTAGAGCCATACCGCATTATCTTATACCCCATACGGTAGGCCGGAATAATTCAAATGTCATTCTGATTATGCCTATATTAGGCTCTGATTATGCCCGTTTTAGGGCGTGATATTGAGCATTTTAGCCATCGAAATGGGCTATATCACATGCTAAAACGATGCTTATTGTATGGCGGGAAAATTGGTTCAAAATGTAAACTGCTGACATTCAGCACCTTATGTAAGCTCTCATTTTTCGTAATTTCTCGTCAGTCGGAAATGTTGCCAGCAAATAATCATTTATTTTTATGGGTAGAAAAGAAAACTCTGATAAGAAAATCACAGTATGCTGAAAATCTGTAAGTATCCCGACCGTATTCCATACAACTGCAGAAAACAGCTATTATTAAGGGGATGAAGACGCCGTCTGTTTTGAGACCCATCCACATGGAATTTATACTGATCCGCAAACTAATCGTAATAAACAACTTACTCTTATTCAAAGGGTTTATAAAAATAAAAAGGGATATGCCATATGACATACCCCCGCATTATGATCTTAAACTTATGAGTAATCAACAAGTAAAGTATTAATTAACATCCACATGCTGCGGCAGATGGAATTCGTATGATTTATCGAACACCTGACTGACTTTATTTATTTCAAGGAATGTCGTGCCACCATTCTCCCCAAAGCTACCACTCAGGTAAGCAATCTTATCATCCATTGTGATATATCCTTTCTGTCGTAACATTCTCAATGCTGCGATAAACATGTATTCCGGAGATGTATGCTTTTTCTGGTATATTGGCGTAACACCAAAACTAAGATTAAGCCATCTCTGTGTCTTCTCTTTATAGCATATTGCGAGAATAGGTGTCGGTCCACGGAACGCTGCCAGATGACGTGCGGTCTCTCCAGATTCACTGTCGGTGATAATTCCAGCAACTCCCAACTTACGGGTCGCGTCAATAGCCGAATGTGCTAAAAATTCACGCTGCGTGCATTTATTATTCATAGGTACTTCAAATGCCGCAACTGTCGCACGATCGCGCTCAGCTTGTTCCGCTATAGCGGCCATAGTCTTTACTGCCTCAAGAGGATATTTACCACTTGCAGTCTCACCACTCAACATCAGAGCATCCGTATTGGAATATATCGCATTGGCAATATCCGTTACCTCCGCACGTGTTGGACGCGGATTGTTTATCATTGTGTGAAGCATTTGTGTCGCCACTATAACCGGCTTCTTCTTCATGACACATTTGTTTATAATTCGTCTCTGAATACCTGGGATTCTTTCAATCGGGACTTCTATGCCAAGATCGCCACGTGCTATCATAACACCATAGGAAGCGTCGATAATCTCATCTATATTATCCACACCCTCCTGATTCTCGATTTTCGAGATGATTTTTATATCACTTCCGTGTTCGTCAAGTATCTGTTGTATAGCAAGAACGTCATTTGCCGATCTTACAAAAGAGTGTGCGATGAAATCGATATCCAATTCTATGGCCAACAGTATATTTTTATAATCACGTTCGGTTATCGTAGGCAGATTTATATGCTCACCAGGTATGTTTACGCTCTTATGTGCTCCCAACACACCATCGTTCTGAACCTGCGCAACCAGCATCGGACCGACATTCTCAATAACCTTCATATCGATCTCACCGTCATCAAAAAGCATATCATCACCAACTTTCACATCCTTAGTAATGTCTACATAACTGACATTTACTATATCATGCGTGGAATCCATATCTGGACGTCCGAAAATCTTCACTACATCCCCAATCTTATATTGTATGGGTTCTTTTACGTCCGTGGTACGAATCTCCGGTCCTTTTGTATCTATCATCAATGCTATATGAGGTGATACAGCACGCACATTTCGTACTATCTCTCTAATTCCTTCTGGTGTGGCATGAGCTGTATTCATTCTGACTACATTCATACCTGCAAAAAATAATTTGCGAATAAAATCCTGAGAACAGCGCCTATCACTAATTGAGGCGACAATCTTTGTCTGTTTCATAACATCGTGTTTATTACATATCCTAAGACAATGCAAAGTTAAGAAAAAAGAAAATAAATATATGGTTTTTCATAATAAAATCGTCTTTTTATTTCGATAAAATCTGTTACATACCATCAAGTCAATACCATTACGACACGATAAATAAAAATGGTTGCCGTGGCAATATTATAGTGCAATCCAAAAAAAATAAAAATATATTTTGCTTGACACGAAAAAACTAGTATCTTTGCATTTCAAAAGGAAAGAGACATAAAAAAATATATAAAAAAGCACAAATGACAAAAGCATATATCATCAACAAGATTGCCACAAACACGGGTATTCCTAAAAAGGATGTGGCCGTAGTAGTTGAAAGCTTTATGGAAACGATAAAAAACAGCCTTTTAGAGAAGAAGGAGAATGTTTATCTGAGAGGATTCGGCAGCTTTGTTATTAAACATAGAGCAGCAAAGACAGCAAGAAATATCTTGAAAAAGACAACCATGATTATTGAGGCTCATGACCTGCCAAGCTTCAAGCCGGCAAAGTGTTTTGTAGATAAAATGAAAGGCTGAAATATCATATTGTAAGATGGACAACATTTACAAATAAACATATAAATAAAAATAAAAAATTAAAGCTATGCCAAACGGAAAGAAGAAAAAGGGACATAAGATGGCCACGCATAAGCGTAAAAAAAGATTAAGAAAGAACAGACATAAGAGCAAATAAACGTTTCAAACCATTTGCTCTATCGGTTTGTTCCAGATGAGGGCGCGTCAATGCATCCACTCAGGATTTTTTGACACGCCCTATTATTTTATATATTACATTTTTGTTGTTTTATAAAAATACAAATTATACCAAGTATTAAAAGAAGGAGATGATCAGCGAACTTGTAATTGACGTCCAGCAAAAAGAAATATCCATAGCATTACTCGAGGATAAACGACTCGTTGAATATCAGAACGAACCACGTTCTGTTTCTTATGCCGTAGGCAACATATACGTTGCAGAAGTGAAAAAACTGATGCCTGGGCTGAATGCTAGTTTTGTGGATGTCGGTTTTGAGCGCGACGCATTTCTCCATTATCTTGATGTAGGCAGCCAATTCAATTCTTACGAAAAATATCTCAAACAAGTAGAAAGTGACAGAAAAAAATTATATCCGTTCAGTAAAGCCACAAGACTTCCTGATTTAAAAAAAGACGGTAGCATACAAAATATACTTAGCAAAGGCCAGGAGGTTCTAGTACAAATAGTAAAGGAACCTATATCAACAAAAGGTCCCCGTCTGACCGGAGAACTGAGCTTTGCAGGAAGATATCTTGTTCTTATCCCATTCGGTGATAAAGTGTCCGTGTCTGCAAAGATAAAAAGTGGAGAAGAACGGGCGCGTCTTAAACAACTTATTAATAGTATAAAACCCAAGAACTGTGGTGTAATTGTACGCACTGTAGCAGAAGGGAAACGTGTTGCCGAACTTGATGCAGAATTAAAAATTCTGACCAAAAGATGGGAAGACGCTATAATCAAAATACAAAAAACACAAAAAAGGCCACAACTTATTTACGAGGAAACAGGAAGAGTCGTCGCACTTATACGCGATCTATTCAATCCTACATACGAGAATATTTACGTTAATGATGAGGCTGTATTCCATGAAGTGAAAGACTATGTTTCACTCATTGCACCTGAAAAAGCGAAAATAGTAAAGCTCTATACTGGGACAGTACCTATTTTTGACAATTTCAATATCACCAAACAGATTAAATCAAGTTTTGGAAAGACTGTCAATTACAAACATGGCGCATACCTTATCATAGAACATACTGAGGCACTGCACGTAGTAGATGTAAACAGCGGAAACCGTTCACATTCTGACAATGGACAAGAAGCAAACGCTCTTGACGTGAATTTAGGTGCGGCAGATGAACTGGCAAGACAGCTCAGATTGAGAGATATGGGTGGAATTATTGTGGTTGATTTCATCGATATGAATCTTGCTGAGGACAGACAGCTTCTATATGAAAGAATGTGTAAGAATATGCAGAAAGACCGTGCTAAACATAATATTCTGCCATTAAGCAAATTTGGTCTGATGCAGATAACACGTCAAAGAGTTCGCCCTGCCATGGATGTGAACGTAGAAGAAACGTGTCCGACATGCTTTGGAAAAGGTAAAATAAAATCAAGCATATTATTTACAGATCAATTAGAGCGTAAAATCGATTGTCTTATAAATAAAATCGGAGTTAAAACATTCTATCTGCATGTACATCCTTATGTCGCAGCCTATATAAACCAAGGTTTATTCTCACTGAAACGTAAGTGGCAATTGAAATATGGCATGGGTGTTCATGTGGTATCATCCCAAAAGCTGGCATTTCTTCAGTATGAATTCTATGACAGCAAAAAACAATATATAGACATGAAGGAGGAGATTGAGACAAAATAAATATTCTCACCCAACGATATAAAAAGCAAACGGCTATCTTTTGATAATGCAATCAAACGAGATAGCCGTCTGTTTTTTATATCCACTTTATTTCCTTAAACCATATTCGTGAACCATATTAAGAAAATATTTGTGAACACGATCATCATCAGTCAGCTCAGGATGAAAAGACGTAACAAGCTGATTGTCCTGTTGTGATGCCACTATATGCCCTCCACATTCTGCCAGCACAATAGCCCTTCCATATACATTATTTATATATGGAGCACGAATGAATGTCATGGGAACATCATCACCTATATACTTCATTTTTTCTTTTGTACAATAACTGCCCAACTGTCGTCCATAAGCATTACGGCTGACATCGATAGACATTGTTGAAAGTCTGATAAAGGAAGTGTCATTCTCGACACTCTCAGCAAGCAATATCAAACCGGCACACGTACCCCAAACCGGTAATCCACTACGTATATCACTTCTTATAGGTTCTAATAATCCGAGTTCATTAAGAAGTTTTGCCTGGGTGGTACTTTCTCCGCCAGGAATGATGAGACCATCTTTGGGTTTATACCAATCTGCCAATTTCCTTATTTCAAAAGTTTCACAACCAAGTTTATTCAAAACCTGTTCATGTTCAATGAAAGCTCCCTGAAGTGCCAATACCGCAATTCTCATACGTTTATTTCCCCCTTTCTGCCATCAACAGACTTATTTCCTCCTCATTAATACCAACCATCGCCTCACCAAGATCTTCTGAAAGTTCAGCAAGAATCTTAGGATCATCATAGTTTGCTACAGCTTTTACAATCGCAGATGCACGTTTTACGGGATTACCACTCTTAAATATTCCAGAACCTACAAAAACACCTTCTGCGCCAAGCTGCATCATCAACGAGGCATCGGCCGGAGTAGCAATTCCTCCTGCAGCAAAATTTACGACAGGTAATTTTCTGTTATCGTGAACGTAACGAACAAGCTCATAAGACACCTGAAATTGTTTAGCCGCCTCAAAGAGTTCATCTTCACGCATAGATACAAGCGTCCTGATTTCCTTCTGAATAAGTCTCATATGTCTTACTGCTTGTACAACATCTCCTGTACCCGGTTCTCCCTTTGTCCGAATCATTGTCGCTCCTTCCGAGATACGGCGCAAAGCTTCACCAAGATTCTTCGCACCACACACAAACGGAACATCGAACATATTCTTATCAATATGATATAAATCATCAGCAGGCGACAATACCTCACTCTCATCAATATAATCTATTTCCAAGGCCTGCAGAATCTGTGCCTCGGCAATATGCCCGATACGACATTTTGCCATAACTGGTATAGAGACGGCATTCTGTATCTGTTTTATGAGTTTTGGATCACTCATACGAGACACGCCACCAGCAGCACGTATGTCTGCCGGTATACGTTCAAGTGCCATTACAGCACATGCACCGGCTTCCTCCGCAATTCGGGCCTGTTCAGGTGTTGTCACATCCATTATCACCCCACCCTTCAGCATTTGTGCTAAGTTTCTGTTTAATAGTTGTCTTTCCTTATTCATAACTTTATAGTTTGTTTTGTTTTTCTGTATTCACTTGGAGATATTCCCGTCATTTTCCTAAAAAACTTCGAAAAGTGAGCCTGGGAGCTGAAATCAAATTCATAAGCAATCTCTTGCACTGTCTTATCAGACGATGCTAACAAAAATTCTGCCTCACGACACAAATAATCATCAATGATCATCTTCGGGGTCTTGCCAGCAATCCGCTTTGTAACCTGAGCTAGATAACGACTACTGACATTCAAACTATCTGCATAAAATCGTACATCCCTGTTTGATGTAAAATGTTCTGCCACATCATTCACAAACTCATTATACAGTTCGCTGGCTCTTCCCACAAGGTCTGCATGAGATAAAAAAGACTGATTCACATAATTATATGCTTTTATCACTGCATCATGTAAATCGTTGTCCTTGCAATAAAATGTCGCTATTGCAGACGAAATATTATTACTAACGCCATGCTTGTCATACGAATTGCATATGTTTGTGGTTGACAAATATTTACATGAAGACTCACCATGTTGCACCAAAATATCCATAGAAGACTCCGCCATAAATGTCCCATGCTGTAGCAACACTGACTGACATCCATATTTCATTATCTCACATGCAGCATCATACATATCTGATGCAGAATAAAGCTTTCGACCGATTATATATTCCACGCTAGACTTCTTTATCGTCACAAGCGAACATATAGGAAGGAGACATTCCTTAATACAATTTATCGTATCATTAGACATCAATACTTCACCACAACTCGAAATAATGACAGGATCATAAATAACATATTGTGACGGATACTTTTTCAATGATTCTGTTATGCTTCGTACTGCGGCAGCACTACGAATCATTCCAATCTTTACCACCTTCGGCTGTACATCGTTAACTATTGCCTCAATCTGTCCGGCTATCACCTCTGATGGAATATTAAAGAATTCCTGTATTCCAATTGTATTTTGCATTGTAATAGAGGTTATTACAGACATGGCGTAACCACCTAAGGCCGATATAATCTTTATATCAGCCTGTACACCGGAGCCACTCGTACTATCAGAACCGGTTATCGTAAGAACCGTATTTCCTTGATTATCTTTCACTGTCTTACATTCTGTTTGCGTGCAAAGGAAAATAAAAAAACAGACATATAGAAATTTTGTTCGCGTTTTGACAAATAAAACAAGCTTTTGTATAAAGGTTTAAGTTAACTATACACAATTGCTACAACGTTCCTATATCTTGAAACGAAGGTCATGATTCACGGAACGAAGGGGAATAATATTCCACTTATGCAATATTCTTGAGTTTGTCATTGATGGATTCGGTAATGGCACGTTTTATGAGAAGAAGCCTGTCTGATAGTGACATCAACGCTCCTCTCATAATGCTTTTCAACTTGGTTATAAGTTGTATGCCGTCCACGAACAGTCTCTCAAAAAGATTCCTGCCGATGTATACATTATCGCCGACAAGCTTTCCGTAGATGAATTCCACAAAAACTTTGTATTCTAGAGGTTTACGGTCATCCACATCACCGGGAGTAATCATAAAATCCAAGAGTTCTCCGCGTTCATTGCATATCAAATGAAGTTTGAATCCGAAGAATCAGCACATGAAACATTTACCTCTCTGTGTTATTCCTTTGAACGTCTTATGGATAGGGATTCTCTGGTTTCTGCATACACGTAAAGGAGTGGAGTCGACGAAGCTGATGCCTATAAATTTACCTAAAAGCATCTTCTTAATGAACAGTACCAATGGGATGGCCACTTCTTTTTACAGTTTTACAAATCGATTATAGCAAACGACTTTTGAAAAGAGATGGCACATATACCGACAGACCTTTTCCACATAGAAATGCTTCAGACAACAGTAGCCTGAGTCATGGAAATGCATCATAATGAATATGATTTCAGCCCTTGAAATAGTTGAGGTACTATGATGCGTCCTTTTAATAACAGGTTTAATTCTATATTTTAAATATCATTACATCAAAAAACTTTCAAAAGCCATCCACCATACAAAATAATTCTATAACTTTGTTCTCAGTAATCATAGTGATTATTGTTTGTATTCCTTTGATTTTCAATACCATAAAGAGACAACAATTTTCACTAATCATCTAATTTGCAAGAACTTACAATTCGTTGAACTCACATTAGGTTAGCAAAACTAAAAAAATCTTAAGGCCGGGAAAATGGGCTATGATAAATAGTGACACACATAAAGTGGATGTTGCCTGATCTGAATCAATGAAAACGGCTGGAGCTTATGTAAAAGAAGAAACCAAATCTAAATTGAGAACAGGAGTTATATCAAGTATTATATGCAATGAAAGTAAAGATAAAGAAAGAAAGTGACAAGCTTTACACTGTCATTACCGTTTTAATGTTGCTAGTATTCTGGTTCCACTATTTCTTTTTAGTTATAGATTATTATCTTATCCTTTTAATAGGTTTAGCTTGTATAATCTGTATAGCGGTATTATGGCTGATAGCCTTTTATGCGGCAAAAAAGAAAATTAATATAGGTATATGTATAAAAATAGCAATTTCGTTATATCTATTTTGTTGGGTTGCGATATACTCATACGGCTTTGTAGTCCAATTCAAAAAAGAAAAGTATACGTATGTCGTGCCTTTAAACGGATATTATACAAGAAGAATCAATGGAGTTGTATTCTACTTTGAAGGGGACAAATTCGACAGAAAATATGATATACAGGAACTTGCAGATAAACACGGTAGAGAATTGTTTGATTCGCATGAAGTTCATCTTACTTTAACAAAAATCTTGCCTGATGTATATTAAATAATATAAGTGTTCAGCCTAAAAGCTTACGTAATTGACGAGATTTAGTATAGTCATGATGCCTGTTGTATTAGAAAGTTAAACTTAAGGTCATCCATTAATTAAAGAGGCTGTTTGTAACGGCCTCTTTTTTATGTTTATCAGATAGAAAAGCACATGGGCGCAAGCTGAAATGAGACGAGTATAACCAGCTGCCGGCCTCTGACGACGGTGAATATTGTGATCAGCTAACAGCACCAGGCGCATCTATACAGGCAGCGTATCACGTCCAAGATCGGTTACTTCGCATCCTACGACTCAGGCCCGATACGCAACAATATGCAGGAAACGAGGCGGATGAGTATAGGTGGACCATGACGGAAAACATTCGGCACGACAGGAAGCACTCAAAGAAAATTATGCTATATTTGTGGCATGAATGAAATGGACTTTAACCTATGACGACGACACGATGGAATCAGCAATGGCTTAGTCCAACACACCGGAGAACAGTTTCCAGAAAGATCTTAATATTGCAAAGCAACATCTAACAATAATTAAGGGGTTAGATGTTGGAAACGAAATTGCAAAGAAAACTGTTTCAAAAGGCACTACTAAGGAAGTTAAATAACAAAATAAATCACGACATCCAATAAAGATGTCGTGATTTACTCAAAAAAACAAGGAAATGAAAAATGTTACAAATAAGAACGTTATATTTGTCATATTGATGAATATCGGCACATTAGCATTGGCTGTCTATAGTTGGCTTTTATACAACCATAGACAAACCATAATCAAAAGTGAGGAACCAATACAAAATTATTCGATACTGGAAGTTCACCGAGGCAGAAGAAATTCATTATCCATACTCATAGAGTTCAATGGAAAGCCATATTATGTAGAAATTGCCAGAAATAAATGTATACAGTTTGATCCACAAAAAATAAAACTCTTTTATGACAAAGAAAGAGATGAAGTTTTTGAAGAAACTTATCTAGGGGAATTTATAGTAGTTGTTTTCATTATGTATTTATGTTCATGTATATCCTTATTTGTCGTAATAAAAAAAAGACTTAGTAGTAGTTGATTATATATTAAGCTGTAACAACTTCAACTATGAGACTGGCATCGACAAACTCAACATATGACGTGGTCGACCGCCGTACGGCAGTGAACCCACCAGACAAACGGAAAAGCAGCATTCACCTACGACACACCTGGCAACGTGACAAGTAAACAGACTGCCAACCTCGCAGGTGAAATAGTATCATGACCCGCAACAATGAATGATTCTGAATAAAAACTACATTTTACAGAAACCGCTCCCCACCCGATTTCTGTCAAATTACGAAAGTAAAAAATAAATCTTTCAAAAAATATAATTTATGCGTGACAATATTCTTATAAATCATTTATAAGATAATATTACATATCGACAAAAATAAAAATCGGGATATATTATTTCTTTTCTGATAATAGAAGAATAGTAGTGGATAGGGGAATCGAACCCCTATGCCAAGATTGAGAATCTTGTATCCTAACCATTAGATGAATCCACCAAATTGTCTTGCTCTACGCTTTAGAGCGCGGAAGCTGGGGGATTCGAACCCCCGGTACGTTAAACACGTACGGCAGTTTAGCAAACTGCTGGTTTCAGCCACTCACCCAAACTTCCTTACCGGTTATTTCGAATCACCGAAGCACTAACTCCTTAATGCGAGTGCAAAGGTAAGCATTTTTTTCTTTCTGACAAATTTTTCAGAGACTTTTTTGCGAATTATCACGAAAAAATATTTCTCACACTGATTGGCCTACAACGCTACATAATACCTAAGTTCCTGTATTACAGAGACATCCGGATGAAATATGCGAATTAAATCTGACAAAAGAAAATCCGGTCTGAAGGAGACCTCCTCAAAATATCTTTTCCGTGACGTATAACAAACATATATTTTTCCGTCACGAAAGGCTTTCAATTCCGAATATCCAGAATACTCAAGCAATAAGTCTTTACGTGTAATCGGGTTACCTGTATCAGACATAATCAGCCAGACATCAGCGTCTCCGGCTTTGTCAATTACAAATTCAGGCGATAAAGACAATGAGCCACTATGTGTATCATTGGAAAACGCGTAACTGATATTTGCGTCCTTAAATAATTTCCCCATCGTGCTATTACCACCGGGACAATACCAAACATTACCTGTTTTACGCTCTGTAAGAACCTTTGGATGAGATTTTGCAGCTTTTGCCGCTTCCTTCAACTTATTATAACAACTGTCCACAACATTAAAAAGAGAATCCGCCCTCTCCTCACATCCGAACAGCAAGCCATAAAACTTCATCCATTCAGAACGCCCCAAAGCAGACGTCTCCATATATTCCGCACATTCTATAATTGGAATACCTACTTTCTCAAGCTGTCCGTAACTTGCATTTTCAAACGGTGAGAGCATTATTATATCCGGATTCAGATCTACCACCCGTTCCACCATTGGCATTATAGAACTGCCACAATCGGCAATAGTACCTTTCTTAAGACCATTCTGAATGTCTTCCAGTTTTATATACTGTTTGTCACAAACACCTTTTATCAGATTGCTTACACCAAGCCATGATAAGAGTTGGCAATGAGAGGAATTAAAAACAACGCTGGATTTTATCGGGACATAAACAATGGTACCTTCTGGCAAATTCTTTATATTTGCCGAATCCTTCCTATGCACCAAGACATATTTATGCAAGACCTGCCCTTTTTTCCAAGGGTCTTTCAGCTCAACAATATCATATTTAGAACATTTAATAATATTAATATGCTCAGCATATTTCAACCCCACTGTATCACATCGTTGCCCATCAGAATCCACATTCGCCGTTTTATTACATGATACGGAAAGAAATAGGACCAAAATGAGTTCCAAACATATAATTAATCTCATACGTTATTCATTAAATTTGTTATTTCACATAAAAACAATACAATCATATACAGCTGCAAAGTTATGTAATATTCTTCTTAAGAAGATATACAATTGTTTTAAAATTATTACTATCCGGTAAACAATCCGATAAATGCTAAAACTAAGGGCTGGCACTCATTATGATGCCAGCCCTCTATTTTATAGTTTAGCGGACAATAAACTCTTCCAATACACCAAGGAAATGCGCAGGCTCATCTACCCCACCAATACCATAAAGGGCTATCATAGTCAGATACGCAAAGTTAAGAAAGACAAAAGTGTGTTTTCCTCTGATACAGCTTTGGAGGAACTTGTCTATCTGAAATTTGTCTATCTGACCTACCGGGACATCATCCGGAAGAGGATGATACCCCTTACAAACCGGACACCCATCTAACAACAACTGGCTATAAAATCTGGCGACAGGTATGAAATCATGTGACTTTGCACCCAAGAGATAACCTCAGATAGAAAACACGATTAAAAATCGCGTTCCCATCTGAGGTTAAAAACATAAGGAACAGTGCCTTGACAGTTATATTTACACCACCTTGCCCTATCCTTTCTGCCAGATAGCACAGAAGCTCACATCTTCAGAAAGTATATCATCCATGAGTTACAGCGACCGATGCACACTGCATAGAATCAACCTGCTTAATCCATAGAGAATGTTTTATTCCCAATTATCTTTTGTCTGATGATACTCTTGTATTCCATTTACAGTATTTACCTTTACTTTTTTGCCTTTGGCAAAGTTCCATGTAATGGAAAGTCCGACATACTGAGCAGAAGAGGTATTCTTATAGGAAACTTTGCTTGTTCCGATTTGTCTGTCAAGTTTACGCCTGTTGGCAATAGGAGTAAAGTCAATGGCAAATTGAAGATTATCATTTAAAAATGATTTATAAATTCGCCATTGACAGTATATACCGTATGATAAGTTCTGTCAAGTGTTTGGTATTTTGGCTCTATGTTTGCATTCAGCATACCTCCCCATCCATTTGTAAACTCAAAGTCATTGTTAAAAAAGAAATATTCTTTGAAACGTGTCCTATTATAATATATCGTACCTACTTTTAAATTCTCAAGAGTTATCTCCACACGCCCCGACAATTTGAAGTTCCACCATTTAGTCGGAGCTTCCATATATTCTGCTCCCACTCCCAATAAGACTGTCCTAAAAGATTAATGGGTTTCGTATAAAGATTTTCAGGATTTTCCTCATCACTAAAGGTTTGCCAATATATACGGTTATGCACGTAAGCATAAATAGCAATAAGCGTCACCTTATTCCTAAACATAGAAAGACCGGCCATCAGCATATCAGACGAAGGCGCTTTTAGATTTGCATTACCTATACTGTAGTTATATGAATCTATCCATGTGACAGCCGAAGATATTGCAGAATATGGAATGTCGCTCATTGTCCGCTTATAACTAAGCATCAGATTATGTTCTTTCATTTTTCCAAATGGCATCATTACCTGAATTGTAGGATTGATACCCCATTGATTGTTATGTGCATGAACATCGCTTGTCAAATCGTTATAACTGATATGATTGAGTTGCCAGTTCAAACCTGCATCATATCGGAATATACTGATTTTTCCTTGCGCTACAGCATAAACAATCGGAGTCACTCCGGAGGTCAGCGTAGTCGTCGTACTCATATTAAAACGATCACTTGTCTTACTCACGAAAGGACTATATCGTGAAGATAATAATTGTGTAGATATTCCAAATTTAAATACAAGTGAACGACTATACGGGTACAGAACATCAGCCTTAAACTTCCATAAGTTGAGATTATTCTGTTCCGCAATATTACCATCATTGTCCTCTCCGATGTAATACAGCGAGTTATTTTTACTATTCCTGTTCAAATAGTCGGCAGTTAATTCTATTGAACTTCCTCTTTTATTTAACGGTACGGACAATTTGATGGTTCCCTCATGCAGATGAATATCCGTAGTTTCATTAATCGAAGTCCATTCGTTGTCGGCAAATGTTTTAGTTGTCGGAGACTGGTTCGAAAAGGCATAAAGATAACTTCCGCCTATCTGAACTTCTGATTTGAAATCTTGCGTCAGGCTGATTCGGTTTCTGAAATTAACCGAACTGGAAGACAGGCTGTTAGACATTAACAATTGTTTTAATAATCCCCATTCTTCTATTGCAGAAGTGAGGAGAAATAAAATTCGGGGAACAGTTTACCGCATTTCTTGTTACCACTATACTACCGATACCGGCACCACCAAGGAATATCGTATAACCCTTAATCATACTTTGTTAGTTTTTACTACTGTCCGGTAAATCATCATATCCTTCCAAAACAGATATTATAACATTTTAAAGATGTCGAGCTCACATAAAAAACAGGCTGACCTCGTAAACGAAGCCAGCCTTAATGAATAACATAAAACTCTATTGTCTGCCATCGACAATATGCATTCTATTCTCTCTTATTTTATCTTCCTGCAATACAACAACGTTATTTATACCATCCTTATCAGATCTCTCAAGAATGTGAACGGATCAATATATTTCCATAGAATGATTATTGATTCGGACATTCACGCTTCACCGACATCAATATTGACTGTCGCGCATCTGTCGTATCAGATCCTTCTGGTGCTCACTCAGATTCTGTGGCAGAACAACATTATATGTAATGATGAGGTCGCCGAAAGTACCGTCTCCACGACTATATCCCTTTCCTCTCAAACGAACCTTTGTGTTATTCTGGGTCTCCGGTTTTACCTTTAATTTAACCTTGCTTCCATCACCCAAATGTATTATCACCTCTCCACCAAGAAGAGCCGTATAAAGGTCTATATTTACGACGGCATTCATCTCGCCGCTGTGCTGAGTTCCTCTTGTAGTCCTTCTGGTGCGTGCACCCTGTCCGAATAGATCCTGGAAGAAATCAGAGAAGCGTTGTCCGTTTCCGAAAGAGCTGAAATTAAATTCTCCAAACGGTGAGTCTCCGTTTTCGCTCCAATAGAAGCTGTCACTTCCGGCGTTACCACCCGCTTTATTGAAGGCGTCCGCTTCTTTCCATTTCTCACCATACTGATCATATTTCTTTCTCTTTTCAGGATCTCCAATTACATCATAAGCTTCGTTCAGGGCCTGGAACTTCGCCTTAGCCTTAGGATCATTTGGATGCAAATCAGGATGGAACTGTTTAGCTCTCTTACGATAAGCCTCCCTTACATCCTTCTGCGGTATATTCTTATCTACACCAAGTATTTTATAGTAATCAATGAAAGCCATACGATTTCCTCCTTTTTTACTTATTTTTATTTTTTATAAAGACATAGCAAATATTATGCCTATTCACCCTATTGACAAGTATTAGCATGGTAAAAATTAAGTAAGGATGAGTTCAAACAAGAAGATAGCGACTTTAATATCATATAACCGCTGTTTTCTTATGTCGAAAGAATACAATGTGGGCTACTTTCAAATTATAAGCAGATTTTGATTCTTACGTCTGGGTATCCTGCCCTACCCCATAAAATAAGCGCGTATTTGCAGACGGCATCTTCTTCGGGTGCAAATACGCGAAACATTGGAAGGCTACATAAGTTATTGAACATCAATAATTTATATTCAACGGTCATTTCTTTATTCTGCAATAAGCACCGTTTCATCAGGCAATTAAGCCCATATCGTGGGCAGAAATGCACCATATCACCCACTGAAATGGGCTTTATCGGACTGTGAAATAGGCACTATCAGAACACTGGATGAACTTTTCCGGACTATGATATGGGGTATATGAGAGGACAGGGCGAACCGAAACGGGCTTTGTCATATCGGTTTTAACATTCCTTCACATCTCTTTTCGGAAAATATTTTGTCAAAATAAAATCAAATAAATCTGTAAGTTTGTCAGTCGAGTTTTCTATAAGAAAGCTGACGTGGAGCGTAAGAAGAAACACGGTAAGCATGCGTCCTTCGTGTGGTGGATGTTTATAAATCGCGGCAGAAAGAATTTATTATTAACGTGAGTTCGACGAATTGTAAGTGTTTGTAAATTT
>ULQM01009615.1_pt1 | contig 18378 bp, 10 predicted proteins | sample 1954451 | NCBI WGS metagenome assembly ULQM01 (sample SAMEA4835655, study PRJEB28245) | human gut metagenome | biome: gut microbiome; material: fecal sample | place: Denmark | collected 2008 | reverse complement strand
GCCTGCCGCTGGCGCGATATCGCCGTGTGCGCAAAGGGCTTTGACGATTACCGTCTGCTGCTGGAGTCGGCGTTCTCGCGCTACGGCGTACCGGTCTACACCGCACGTAAGGCCGACATGCTCTCAAAGCCGCTGCCCTCGCTCATTTCGGCAGCGTATGAGATCATCCTCGGCGGCTGGGAGGCCGACGACGTGTTCGAATACCTGCGCACGGGCTTCGGCGGACTTGACATTGATGAGTGCGACGAGCTTGAAAACTACGTCTTCACCTGGCAATTGCACGGCTCGGCCTGGACAAGGCACGAGCCCTGGACGCTGCATCCCGACGGCTATGGAAAGGAATTTGACGAGAGCTCGACCCTGACTCTTGAGCGCATAAATCTTCTGCGCGAGACGGCAAGAGCTCCGCTCATGCGCTTTTCAGAGCGTGCGAGCGCCGCGCTCACCGCATCGGAGCAGGCCCGTGCGCTCGCCGCGCTTTTTGACGAGCTCGGTCTTGCGGAGAGCTTGCAGGCGCGAGCCGATGAGCTTGCAGCCGCGCACCGCGATACCGAGGCGAGCGAATGTGCCCGGCTTTGGGATATAACGGTCACGGCGCTCGAGCAGTGCGCGGCCATCCTCGGTGATACGCAAGCCGATGCCGAATACTTCGGCAGGCTCTTTACTCTGATTCTCTCGCGCTACGATATCGGTACGATCCCCGTTTCGCTCGACTGCGTCACTGCCGGCGAAACAGACCGCATGAGACGGCGCAATATAAAGCATCTCATCGTTCTCGGCGCGACGGATGATCGCATCCCCGGAACGGATACCGACACGGGCGTGTTCTCCTCCGACGAGCGAAAGAGGCTTCTTGAAATGGACATCGACCTCGGCGGCATGGGCGACAGCGAGCTGTGGCGTGCGTTCTCGACGGTGTATAATTGCCTTACCCTGCCGTCGGAAAGCCTCACCTTCTGCTATGCGCTCAGCGGCGCGGGCGGAGTGCAGCAGCGCCCGGCCTTCGTTGTGAACAGGGCAAGGGCAATATTTGATATCGACGCCGAGCCCTTTGATATCGACAGTGCCCGTCTGTCGGCCCGTTCTCCCGCTCTGGAGCTTGCAGCGCAGTCGCTGCACGGCGGCGGCACGGCGGCGGCAAGCGCGGCGGAATATTTCAAGGAATCCGAGCCCGGGCGGCTGCGCGAGCTTGAGCTTGCGGCAAGCCTCAGCCGGGGCAGACTGTCGCGTGCATCGGTAAGGGCGCTGTACGGCGAAAGACTGCGCCTTTCCGCGTCGAGGATCGACAAATTCGCCTCCTGCCGCTTTGCCTACTTCATGCAGTACGCGCTCAAGGCAAGGCCGCACGAGCCTGCGGGCTTCTCGGCACCGGAGCTGGGAACCTTCGTGCACCGGATCCTGGAGCAGGTCACACGCGAGGCGGTCTCCATGGGCGGCTATAAAAGCATCGGCGACGAGACGGTGCGCGCACTGTGCGACAAGTACGTTTCGGAATACATAAGGCGCGAGCTCAATGATTTCCGCGATAAGAGCAAGCGCTTTGAATACCTCTTCCGCCGCCTTATAAGCAGCGTGCATCAGATAGCTCTCGATCTTGCCGACGAGCTGCGCCGCAGCGATTTCGAGCCGCTGTCGTTCGAGCTCGACTTTGCGCACACGCCTGAGCTGCCACCGCTGGAGCTCGGCGACGGTGAGGATAAGCTCGTCCTGACCGGAATCGCCGACCGCGTTGACGGCTGGCTGCATGAGGGCAAGCTCTATCTGCGCATTGTCGACTATAAGACCGGACGCAAAAATTTCGAGCTTTCGGACGTGCTGTACGGCATGAATCTTCAGATGCTGCTGTACCTGTTCTCGCTGGGCGAAAACGGACATGAGCTGTACGGTCATGAGATCGTCCCTGCCGGAGTGCTGTACGTTCCGGCGCGAGACGAAGTAACAAAAAGCGATTTTGACCTGAGCGACGAGGAGCTTAAGAAAAAGCGCGGCGCAAGCCTGCGCCGCAGCGGACTGATACTCAATGACCCCGAGGTCATCGCCGCGATGGAGCATTCCGACACACCGCGGTACATCCCGGTCACGTTCAAAAAATCCGGCGCCGACGGCGATGCGCTCGTCTCGGCAGAGCGGCTCGGAGTTCTGGCAAGACACATAGACAAAACGCTGAGCGAAATGGCCTCGGAGCTAAGAAGCGGCAGTATTGCGGCCGACCCGTACTACGCCGGCCAGCAGGAGACCGCGTGCACAAACTGCGACTATTTCGACGCCTGCCGCTTCCGCGACGGCGAAAACGGCGAGAGCATGAGAATAACGCCTCACCTGAAGGCAACAAAGGTGTGGAACGTGTTGGAGGGAGGCAAAATCGATGGCGAGATTTGAGCCGACAAGTGCGCAGAGATCTGCGATAGAGGAATCGGGACGGGCCGTGCTCGTCTCGGCGGCGGCGGGAAGCGGCAAGACAAGAGTTCTGACCGAGAGGCTCCTGCGGCGCATAGACAGCGATGCGGACATCGACAGCTTTCTAGTCATAACCTTTACCAAGGCCGCCGCCGCGGAGCTTAAAGGCCGCATACTCGACGAGATATCCGAGCGTCTGGCCGTTGACCCCGATAACCGCCGTCTGCGCCGCCAGAGCGCTCTGTGCGCCAAGGCGCAGATAGGTACGATCGACTCGTTCTGTCAGAGCTTTCTGCGCGAGCATTGCCACGCAGCGCAGCTTTCGCCGGAGTTTCGGGTCATCGAGGAGGACAGAGCCGAGGCGATAAAGCAGCGCGTTATCCAGCGCGTTCTGGACGCCTGCTATGAGGCTCCCGATGAAAATTTCCGTCTGCTGTCCGACACCGTGGGCGCGGGACGCGACGATAAGCGCCTTGCCGACACCGTTCTTGAGCTCCACCGGAAAACACAGAGCCATGCGCGGCCCGAGCTATGGCTGAGGCAGCAGCTTGAGGCTCTCGAGCCGGCGGAGACCGATGCCGGGCGCACGGTCTGGGGTGCGCAGATGCTTGAAGGCATGCGTGACGATGCGCTCTACTGGGCGCAGAGGATGGACGAGATGTGCGCTCTTGCGGCAAATGACGCCGTTGTTGCGGCAAAATACGGCCCCGGCTTTGCCGAAACGGCACTTTCCCTGCATAACTTTGCCCGCGCCTGCTCTCTCGGCTGGGACAGGGCGCGGCAGGCGCTGCCCATAAGCTTCCCGAGGCTCGGAACGATCACGAATCCGCCCGATCCCGAGCTTAAGGAGTATACGAAGGCCGTGCGCGAGCTGTGCAAAAAAAGCTGCGCGAAATACGATAAGCTTCTCTCGGCGAGCAGTGAAAAGCTTATCGCCGACATGCATAAAACAGCTCCGGCGATGAGAGCTCTTATCGAGCTGACGCTGCGCTTTGACAGAGCCTACGCCGCCGAAAAGCGCCGGAGAGCCGAGGTCGATTTTGCCGATCTTGAGCATCTGACGGCGCAGCTTCTGACAAAAGAGGACGGCAGCCCCACCGAACTTGCACGGGAAACCTCTCGGCGCTTTTGCGAGATCATGGTCGATGAGTATCAGGACGTAAACCGCGTGCAGGACGATATCTTCCGAGCCCTGTCGAAAAACGGCGAAAACCTGTTCATGGTCGGCGACGTGAAGCAGTCGATCTACCGCTTCCGCCTGGCAGACCCCCTGATATTCACCGAAAAATACGAAAAATACGCGTTTTTATCCGACGCTGCCGAAAATGAGCCCGTGAAGATCATGCTTCAGGAGAACTTCCGCTCGCGCCGGGAGGTCATCGACGGCATAAACGTCGTTTTTTCCGCCTGCATGTCGAAAAAGCTCGGCGAGATCGACTACGACGAGAACGCGCTTCTGCGCTGCGGCGGCGTGTATGATGACTCAGGGTGCGCGCCCGAGCTCATACTCATCGACGTTAAAAGCGACGAGGAGGATCTGCGCGACAAGACCGAGAAGGAGGCCGCCGTCGTCGCCGACAAGATTCTTAAGCTCATGGCATCGGGCATGACGGTGTCCGGCCGTGCGCTCGGCTACGGCGATATCGCGCTTTTGATGCGCTCGGCAAACTCAGTCGGCGAAACATACCGCCGTGAGCTTATTTTGCGCGGCATACCCGTCGCCGCCGGTCAGGGCGGAAGCTTCTTTGCCGCAACGGAGATAACCTCGCTCATGAGTCTTCTTGCGATCCTCGACAATCCGCACCAGGACGTTGCTCTCATCGCCGTACTGCGCTCAAGCGTTTTCGGCTTCACGGCCGACGAGCTGACCGGGATACGCCTTTGTGACCGCGAGGGAGACTTCTACACGGCGCTGAAAAAGGCCGCCGAGACAAACGAAAAATGCGCGGTGTTTCTCGAAACGCTCAACAAGCTCCGCTCTCGCTCGACGGATGCGCCGGTGGACGAGCTGCTCACGTTTATCTATAACGAGCTCGACCTTACGGCCAAGTGCGCCGCCATGCAGGATGCGCCGCAAAGACTGGCAAACCTGCGCATGATGCTCGAATTATCCGGACGCTTTGCCGCGGGCGGCTTTCGCGGACTGCACCGCTTCTGCCGATGGCTGCATCAGCTTGCCGGGCGCGGAGGCGATATGGGCGCTGCCGGAGCCGATGACGCGGTAAGGATAATGACAATACACAAGTCAAAGGGTCTTGAATTCCCCGTCGTGTTTTTGTGCGACACCTCGCGCCGCTTTAACGACGCGGACTTAAAGCAGACCGTGCTCATTCACCCGGAGCTCGGCCTCGGTGCGAAGGTATACGACGCCTCCCGCAGGCTCGAATACCCCGGCCTTGCGCGAAACGCGATAAAGCAGCGTCTAAGGCGCGAAATGCTGTCGGAGGAAATGCGCCTTTTATACGTCGCGCTCACGAGAGCCCGTGAGCGGCTTTTTGTCACGGCGGCGGTAAAGGATCCCGAGAAAAAAATGCAGAGCATGATGCTGCAATGCACGAGCCCCATGTCACCGGAGGTGCTCATAGGTGCGCAGAGCATGGCCGACTGGATGATCTATGCGCAGCTGTGCTCCGGCGGGGATACCTTCAAGCTCTCGCTTGTAAGCGCGGCCGAGGCCGCCGCCGCGCAGGATGACGAGACTGAGCTTCCTCACGCCGCGCCCGACGCGGCGCTTGTCGAAAGGCTGCGCCGAAGCCTTGCGTTTTCGTATCCTCATGAGGCGGCGGCGCACCTGCCCTCAAAGGTCACTGCAACGGAGCTGAAGCATCTTGAGCCCGGCGACGGGGAGGCCGCGAGCATAGCGCCCAAATCGCAATCGCGCTTTCGCACGCCGCGATTGGGGGACGACCGCCCGCTCACGCCGACGCAGCGCGGCTCGGCGGCGCATACGCTTTTGCAGCACATCGACTACGCCAAAACAGGCTCGGAGACTGCCTTGCGCGAGGAGCTTTCACGCCTGACAGAGCAGAAATTCCTTACGCCCCGGCAGGCAGAAAGCGTCGATCTCGGCTGCATCCTGCGGCTGTTCGCCTCCCCCATCGGGCGGCGCATAATGAACGCCAGCAGGCTATGGCGCGAGTTTAAATTTTCGCTGCTGTGTCCGGCGGAAAAGCTCTTCCCCGGCGGCGAGGGCGAGAGCGTGCTTTTGCAGGGCGTTATCGACTGCATGATCGAGGAAAACGGCGGGATAACGATTATCGACTATAAGACCGACCGCGTGCGCGGAGATGAGACGCTCGAGCGCGCAAAGGGCTACGCAAAGCAGCTTGAGGCCTACGCCTACGCCGCGCAGCGCATGACAGGCAGGCCCGTGCGCGAGTGCGTGCTGTATTTTCTCTATTCCGGCGAAATCGTAAGGGCAGACTGTTGATCGTCGCTCTTTCGAACCGGGCGACCGCAGCAAGCATGATCAAAAGCGCCAAAACGCCTCTAAAAACTCTTGCAATTAAGAGATACCTGTGCTACAATTAGCTTTGCGTCTTGTAACCATGCGTTTTGCGTGCTCAAGACAGCCTATGACGAGGAGATATGAACAATGAAGGCAGGAATCCATCCTAACTACCAGCCCACCGTTATAAAGTGCGCCTGCGGCGCCACCATCGAGACCGGCTCGACCCGCCCCGGCATCACCGTCGAGATCTGCTCGAAGTGCCACCCCTTCTACACCGGCAAGCAGAAGCTGGTCGATACCAGCGGCCGCGTTGATAAGTTCAACAGGAAGTACGGCATTAAGTAATTTAAGATTACAGACTTAATCCCGCGTCAGACGACGCGGGATTTTTCTTTTTTCATTATCAGCCTGTAGGCAATGACGCAGATCATGACCTGCAAAAGCGAGCCTGCCGCCGTTGCAAGGCCCATCGGAAGCAGCGTCGCCGGGAACATCTTCGACATGATATATGCGCCCGGAACGCGCACGAGCGCAACGCCCGCTATGTTGTGGATAAACGAGATTATCGACATTCCGCATGCGCAGAAATAACCGCTGAAGCAGAAGTGGACTCCGGCAAAGGCGCAGTCGAGGATATAGCCGCGCAGATACTGCCCTCCTGCTGTGATGACACTTTCATCGGGCGTGAACAGCCCTACGACGGGCTCGGCTATAAATTGAATGAGGATGCTTATAAGCACGCCGAAGCCGGCGGCTATTGCAATTGCGTACCACAGTGTTTTCTTCGCACGCTCCGGCTTTCCCGCTCCGAGATTCTGCGCGCCGAGCGCCGACACCGTCGAGAGCATCGACGAGGGCACAAGGAACAGAAAGCTTATGATCTTTTCGACTATGCCGACGGCGGCGGCATCCGTGAGCCCGCGGCGGTTTGCAATGACCGTTATGATAATGAAGGCGATCTGAATAAGCCCGTCCTGAAGCGAAACGGGCACGCCGATGGACAGTATCTGACCCATGACGCCGCTTTGAGGCTGCAGGTCGCTTTTTGAAAGCGTGATGCTCTTATGGCGGCGGATGGCGATGAGCGCAACCATTACGCTTATCGCCTGCGCGATCGTCGTGCCGAGCGCGGCGCCCGCCGGGCCGAGGTGCATTGCCCCCATGAAAAGATAGTCCAACGCGATGTTAGCCGCGCAGGCCACGGCGATGAAATACATGGGGCTTTTGCTGTCGCCCATGCCGCGGAAGATGCTGCTTATTATGTTATAGGCCGTGATGAGCGGGATGCCGGCAAAACAGATGATAAGATAGCTCACCGTTCCGCCGACGGCCTGCGCGGGCGTTGACATGACGCTCACAACAGGGCGCACGAGCAGGATCAGCACCGCCGTCAGGGCGACGGATACGAGCATGAACAGCGTGACCGTGTTGCCCACGCAGGCCGAGACGCGCTTTTTATCGTTCGCTCCGACAGCACGGCCTATCGACACCGTCGTACCCATCGCAAGGCCGACGAGCATGACCGTTATCATGTGCATGACCTGGCTGCCGATACTGACCGCCGTTGTCGACGCTACGCCCTCGTACTGCCCGATTATGAACAGATCCGCCAGGCCGTACAGCGTTTGCAGAAAATATGATAAAAAATACGGCAGCGAAAAAATGACTATGTTTTTAAACACGCTGCCTGTTGTGAGATTTCGTTCCACGCCATCACCTCTCAGCTTACAGACAGCTATATTAAACTCTGCACGCCGCATAGTCAAGGCAAAAGCTAAGCCCCTGCGGAAATTTCACGCAGAGGCTTAATCTTCTTCTCTATTTCGGGGTTTTTCGGCTTATTTGCCGAGCAGGTGCGCGGAGGCGGCCATGACGGTTTCAAAGGCCTCGTCCATGCGCTTTTTCGTCTTGCGCAGGAAGCGGTAGGGCGCTTCGGAGGCCCAGTCGCTGCCGATGGCGCAGACAAGTCCGCTGCCGATAAGCGGAAGATAGGCGCGGATCTGCTTTTTGTGGTGAAGCTCGTCGAGGTCGAGCATGACGTGAACGCCCAGCTGCCGGAGCTTTTCGCTGTTTTTGAGCACTGTCTCGCCCGCGTCGGCAAGGATGACGTTCATGCCGAGCTTGCCCGTCAGCCGTCTGAGCACGGCCTCGGTCGTATCGTTCCATTCTATGCCCTTCATGTTAAGCAGAAAGCAATTGTTGCCGAAGCAGAGCTCCGGGAGATTCTCCTCGGTCAGGAGTCTTTCGCTGAATTTGGTCATCGCAGCCGGCATGACCTCTGGCAGCTCATCGTTCATGAGGCTGCCGAGTATATCCTCGGACTGCCGGCGGCGATCGAGAAATTCCTCGACGCCGCACTCATCGGGATCGTAGACCGGTGCTGCGACGATGAGATCGACGCCGGCTTCCTTCGCCGCCATAAGGCGGCGAATGGTGTCGATCCTGTTTTTGCAGGCTTTGTCCATGCCCGGCATGACATGCGCTTTAAAATCAATTATCATTGCATGATCTCACTCTTTCTTTTACTTGATTCTATTAAGCGATTCAGGCCAAGACAGGGATAGTACAGCGCAAGGCCGAAAATTATCGAACCGAGCGCGATGCACAGAAGAACGACAATGTCATGCGTATAATTGCTGCCGTACATTCCCGCGATGGTCTCTCGCATTGCGTTCATTGAGTATTTGAAGGGCATGTAGTCGTAAAGCTTTTGGAATATATCCGGAAGCACCTCGACGGGATATGTGCCGCCGGAGCCCGCGACCTGCATGACCATGACGATGACGGAGAGCGCCATGCCTATATTATCAAGTGCGAAAACAAGCGCGTAATTTATAAGTGAGAAGCAAAGGCCGGTGACGGCGGCCGCGAGCACGAAGTGCCACGGATACAGGCACTGGATCTGCACATAGAACAGATCGCCGAGCGAAACTATCAGCGCCTGACCTATCGCAACGAGGAAGAACAGACCGTAGCGGCCGAAAAATCTCTCGTGCAGACGCAGCTTCAGGGGCTCATCCTCGGCGCGGAGCCTGACCTTGAGAAACACGGCGTTGAGCAGCGCGCCGACCCACTGGGCAAGCACCGTGTAAAACGGAGCCATTGCCGAGCCGTAGGTCGCAATCTCGTATTTTATGACGGTATCCATGCTGATGGGAGAGGCGAGATATCCGCCGACGAGCTCGCCGTCGTTTTCAAGCGTATCACTAACCTCGGCAAGCAGCTTGCTGCCGGCAAGCGCCGAGACAAACTCCGAGATGACCTTGAGCTCGGCCTGTGCGCCCTCGATAGCCTTCTGCGTGTCGGCAAAGCCGGACTGCATGGTGCCTATCGAGCCGAGATAGGAGTTCAATGTCCCGCTCAGCGCGCTCGTTGAGCTCTGAAGACTGCCGAGCACGGAGGTGACTCTGGACGACGCACCCTGCGCCTGATTAAGCGCCGCGTGCAGCTTCGGTGCAAGATCGCTGCTGACGGTAGCCGAGAGGCTGCTTATCGTATCGCGTGCGGAGGTAATGGATTCCATGATCGAGGCCTGCTGCGCACGGACGCCCTCCCAGCTTTCGTCGTTTGCCTCCTTCAGGCTGCCGAGAGCCGCGCTGAGGCTTTTAAGCTTTGAGGCGAGCGCGTTCATCTGCGAGGCCGCCGCGTCAAAGCCTATGGACGTAAACGACTGCGCCATGTCCGAGCAGTTCGTGCTCAAGGAGTCGAGCATCGCAATATCGGCGCCGAGACCCGTGGAGACATAGTCGTTATAGCGGTTTATGTCGGAAAACGCGTCGGCCAGACTCGTCTGGATCGCGGCGAGGTTGGCGTCGGCCTGCGCGAGAGCTGTTGTGACGCTCTGCACCGTCGTGTCGATGCGGTCGTTTATCGTGGCCGTATCGTCGCCGACCTTGTTGAGGATATCCTTCGACTGCTCAAGCGTGGTCGCAGTATTATTGCACAGCTTCACGGAAACGCTGATGAGGTTTCGCGCAGAGTTTGTCAGACCGTTTGCGGCGCTCAGAGCCGCGCAGCAGTCCGAAAGCTTAAGGCTCAGATCGCTTATATCCTCGCTCAGGCCCTTCAGAAGGTTCTCGGCGGTGACGCCGTTTGCGTTGGCAACGGAGATAAGCGAGGCGATATCGTCGGATATCGTCTGCACGAAGGTCGCATTGACCTGCTCCTGAACGGCGGTCTTCGCCTTGCCGGTGATCTTCGGAGCGATGGCGTTTTTCTTATCGTTCTGATAGAAAATGAGCTCGGGATTGGTAATGTCGCCGCTCAGAAAGCTGGTGACGTTGCCGGTGAAGTTCTCGGGAATGATCAGAGCCGCGTAGCAGTCGCCGCTGTAGACGAGGTCAAGCGCCTCCTGCTTTTTATCGACAAACTGCCAGCCGATGGTGTCGTTTGCTTCAAGGGCGCTTATAACCTGGTCGCCGATGTTCATTTTAAGCCCCAGCACGCTTGCTCCGGCATCCTCGGAGGCTACGGCGACCTTTATGCGCGAGGTCGCGTCCGGGCCGTAGGGATCCCAGTTGGAGAAGATGTTGAACCATGCGTACAGGCAGGGCACGGCGGCAAGGCCGAGGATTATGACGATGGCGACGACGCTGGCGGATATCCTGCGCATATCGTTTCTGAAAATATAGCGGATATTCTTCACTTCGTCACCTCCTCTTCAAGCTTCTGCAGGAGCTTGAGTCCGCGGCGCGGGGCCTTGACGCTTATGAGGCTGTCAAACTCGCCGAGCTCATCGCGTGACAGCTCGTTTATCGTAGCTTGCAGCATCCAGTCGGAATAGGCAACAAACAGCAGAAACGCCGCTGCGACGAACATACAGGCTATCCATATGATAAGGAACACTATCCTTGAGCTGTCGGTCAGAAGCAATATGCCGACAAGCACGAAGGGAATGACTATAAGGCTTATAAGTCCGTGGCGTATGCGGCGCTTATTGTTCTGATGCACCTGCTCTGCGTACATCAGCAGCTTGCCGTAGAGCACATCGGTGCTGCTTTCACGGACCCGGACATTGAGCTTCTTTGCCATATCACAGCACCCCCGATTTCTCCATCTCGTCCTCGACGAAACGGTTCATTTTTATAAAGGGCTTGCGCACGACAAGGCCGATGGCGATGCCGGCAGCGCCGAAGATGAGAAGCTCGCCCAGATAGATGAGGTAATCCCAGCGGTACATTCCGAAGATCGCCTCGCGCATCGCGTTTATCGCATACGGGAAGGGGAAGAACAGATATATCTTGCTGAATATATCCGGCAGGATCTCGATCGGATACGAGCCCGAGGAGCCGGCGATCTGCACGACCATGATGACGACGACGATGGCCTTGCCGATATCGCCGAAGGCCAGCGCCAGCGAATAGATCAGCGCGTTAAAGACAAAGCTCGTGACCGCCGCGGCCGCCCAGAACAGCCACGGGTTCTCGGCCTGACAGTTAAGCAGATATATGTCGCCCAGAACGATGACCGCCGCCTGAGCCTGGCCGAGGAAGAAAAACAGCAGGAATTTTCCCCAGTACTTCTGCCCCTCGGTGACGTTGCGCAGTCCCCTGGGATCGGCCTCGACCTTGAGGATGGCAACAAGGATAACTCCGCCTACCCAAATCGCCAGAGTGGAATAAAACGGCGTCATTGCGTCGCCGTAGCTTGCGGTGGGGTATATCGTCTCCTCGGAGACCTTGACGGGCTCGGAGAGGAATTCCGCATATTTTTCGGCATCGCCGTTTAAAACGGTTATGAGCGATTGCAGCCGCTCATCGGCCGTGCCCTCGTTTATCTTGACAAGCAGCTCGTCGCAGGCGCTAGCCACGCGCTCCATGAGCGATTGCAGTCTCGTCATGGACGAGGAGACATATTTGAGCGTATCGCCCGCAGACGAAACAACGGGCGCGATATCGTCAAGCGTTATGCCCAGACTGTTAATGAGCGGCCCCATCATGTTCAGGGTGCCCGAAAGGTTTGAGAGCATCATATCGATGCCGGTCTTGAGCTCGTTTGTTATGACAGAGCGCATGAGCGAAACGGTATCCGCGCAGGCGCCGGTTATATTCGCCGCGTCCTCGGCAAAGCTGGCGTCGTCGCGCAGAAGCTCAAGCTGGTTCTGCATCTGCTTTGTGCGCTCTATAAGCGCGTCGAGCGTGTTTGCGACATAGGCCGTACCGCTCAGAGCGCTGTTTTCCGGAAGCAGTGCGCGCAGAGTCTCAAGATGAGTCTGGAGCTTGGCCGCCGCTGTCTTGGCGGCGTCGACCATCTGATTGTGCAGCTCAATGCCGCCGTTTATGACCTCGCTTGAGGCGAGCTTATTGAGAGCCGCCGTGAGCTCGTCAAGGTCTGCTTCAAGCTCGGCGAGCTTGCCGTCTATGCCGTCGGCGAGCTGATCTATCGCGGTCTGCGCGTTCGTTATGGACGCCTGCGCGGAATTGAGTGTGGCCTGGCTGCCCGAAAGCGCCGCCGAGGCGTTTGCCGACGAGCTTCCGATGCCCGAAAGGACATTGGAGATAGCCGAGCTGTCGCTGACGAACTGCCCGATCGACGCGCTGTACTGCCTGAGACTCTTGCTGAGATCGGTCAGCTGCGAGATGACGGCGTTTACCGCCTGCTCCTCGTCGATATCGTCGCCAAGCTCCTGCCCTTTGGTGAAAACGGTCTGGAACAGCACCTTCAGATACTCGACCTGAATGTTGGTCTTCACCGTCTCCGCCGCCGTGTCGGTTATCTTGGTGGCAATGGCGTTGGTTTTTGCATTTACATAGTATGTAATGGTGCTCTCATCGTCTGTAAGGGCGGACTTCAGGTCGTACATATTGCGGCTGAAATTTTCGCCGATGAGTATGGCCGCGTAGTATTTGCCGCTGTCGACGCCCTTTCGCGCCTTTTCGGTGCTGTCGGTAAACACCCAATTTATCGACTTGTTGTCCTTAAGGCTCTCGAGTATGCTTTCGCCCTTGTTTTCGCCCTCATAGCCCAGATCGTCGGACGCAACGGCAACGCTTATATTTCCCGTGTTTCCGTAGGGATCGGAGTTTGCATAGATGTTGACCCATGCATACAGCGCCGGTATGATAGTTATCGCTATCACGACGGCGACCGCAAAGAAGTGCTTAACGAGACTTCCGATGTCGGAAAAGAATATTCTGAACGTATTCTTCATGCTACCACCTTTGCAACGACTCTTAGTCAATATAAAGTTACATTAAAGAAACTTTATTTAACATAGACAATATCAGTTATCGGTCTTAAAATCAAGCATTTGAGCCCATTTGCCTAAAAAATGAACAGCTCAAAACCGAGCTGTTCATTATGCTTCATCAATATTTTATTTCAGCCGCTTATCGCACTTCTTTGCAAGATAGGTGCCGAGGCTCTGGAATACCTGAACGAGCAGGATGAGGATAATTACCGCGACGACCATGATGAGGTATTTATAGCGATAGTAGCCGTAGTCGATGGCAATCTTGCCGAGACCGCCGCCGCCGATGATGCCGCTCATTGCCGAGTAGCTGAGTATGGTGGTCAGCGCGATGGTGATATTCTGGATCAGCGAGGGCACACTCTCGGGGATCATGACCTTGCAGATTATCTGGAAGGGCGACGCGCCCATGCTCTGCGCGGCCTCGATGATGTTGACGTCAAGCTCGCGCAGGCTGCTCTCTACAAGGCGTGCAACGAATGGAAACGCCGCCGCGACGAGCGGAACGATGGTCGCCGTCGTGCCGACGGCCGTGCCTATGAGCGCCCGGGAGAGCGGAAGAACCATTATCATGAGAATAAGGAAGGGGATCGAGCGCAGAAGGTTTATTATAACGTTCAGCAGGTGCATGAGCCAGCCGGGCAGCGGCCGAACGCCGTCCTTTTCGCCGGCGACGAGCAGAACACCGAGCGGAAGCCCTATGACGAGAGAAAGAGCGGTGCTTAAAACCGTGACGTAAAACGTCTCCCACAATGCGGTCGGGAAGGTGGGCAGAATATCAAGAAGCCCCTGAACGGAGACCTCGGAGAAAAGATCACTGTACATTGCCGTCTACCTCCTCTGCCGTGACGTTCGCAACGGATGAAATGAACTTCAGCGCACGGTCATACTGGGCGCTGGGGATGCCTATGAGCAGGCTGCCGTAGACCTCCTCGGACAGCTTCTGCGTCGATGCGGAAATAACGTTGCAGAAGATGCTCTCCTCCGACGCAAGGCGCGCAACAAGAGGTATCGCCGTCGTCCGGCTGTCGCGGAAGATAAGCCTTACACGGCGCTCGGTCTTGGGGTCGGAGACCATTTCGTCCACGCCGCCGGGGAACACGAGCCTGCGTCCTGCCGGGGACTTGGGTGCGGCAAACACCGCCGCGACAAGACCCTCCTCGGCCACCTCGCCGTCGTCGAGAATGGCTACATGGCTGCAAACCTCTTTTACGACGCTCATCTGATGGGTTATGATAACGACCGTTATGCCGAGCTTTGCGTTTATGTCCTTAATAAGCTCAAGTATCTGACGGGTCGTTTTCGGGTCAAGGGCGCTTGTGGCCTCATCGCAGAGCAGAACCTTGGGGTCTGTCGCCAGTGCGCGGGCAATGGCTATGCGCTGCTGCTGTCCGCCGGACAGCTGCGCAGGGTAGGCGTTTGCCTTGTCCGGCAGGCCGACGAGCTCAAGAAGCTCGCGTGCACGCTTTTCCGCGTCGGCCTTTTTGACGCCGGCAAGCTCCATCGGGAAGCAGATATTCTTCAGGCATGTGCGCTGCATGAGCAGGTTGAAGTGCTGGAAAATCATTGTTATGTCGCGTCTTGCCGTGCGAAGCTGCGCCGGGCTCATGGTGTCGAGCCGCTCGCCGTTTACGATGATCTCGCCGCTCGAGGGCTTTTCGAGCAGGTTTATGCATCGCACGAGCGTGCTCTTTCCCGCGCCGGACATGCCGATTATTCCGTATATATCCCCGTCCTGAATGGTGAGGCTGACATTTTTGAGTGCATCCACCTCTCCCTTTCCGGAGTCAAAGGTCTTGCTTACGTTTTTAAGTTCTATCACAAGCGTCTCCCTCTCTTTCAGCGTGCAAAAAGTCCGTGACTTTTTGCACGCCTCAATAACAGCGCCACATTTTTTGTGAAAATAAATTTTCACGAAAAATCTCGCTTCGCTCGTCAAAAAGTCTGATAGCTCAGACGTTTTTGATGGCTATAATCTGATTTCGAGTGGGCCTTTGCCCCCTCGAGCTCCCCTGCTGCGCGGTTGTTTTTACTCGCAGCGGAGGCTTTTGTCAGCCTGAGCTGACGGCGTGTGCAAAAATTCCGTGACTTTTTTGCGCACACCGAGCTGACAGGAGGCAAGCTCCTGTCAGCTGTTCTTATGTTTTATATACTATTTAATATATTACTTGCCGGAGACTGCGTCAAGGCTGGTCTGAGTGCCGCCGTACAGGCCCATGGGCTCGACGTGGATGGCTGCCACGGAGACGATGTGGGTGCCCTGCTGAGCGTTGAAGTCGTCGAGGTAGGGGGTGTGCTGGAAGTAGTTTGCCAGAACAGTGCCGTCTTCAACGACGTTGTTGGGAATGACGTAGTCGCTGTAGGTCTGGATATCAAGGGTGATGTCCTTCTCGGCGAGGATCTGCTTTGCGATCTCGAGGATCTCCGCGTGAGGAGTTACGGACGCTGCGACGGAAATGGTAGTGCCTGCGAGGGCTGCGTAATCAACGGAGCTGTCAAAGCCGTCGGTGGGGTCATCGACTACGGAGACTACGCTTCCGTTGTACTTTTCTGCAATGAAGTCTGCTACCTGCTTGCTCTCGAGAGCCGCCTTGAGCGCCTTGACTGCGTCTGTATTTTCATTGCCCTCCTTGACTGCGAGAATGTTTGCGTATGCCGAGGAGGAGCCTTCCTTGAACAGGGAGTCCTTAACGGGGTTGAGGCCGGCGTTTATCGCGTAGTTGCTGTTGATGACCGCGTAGTCAACGTCAGGCAGGAGCTGGGGGATGGCTGCCGCTTCCGCTTCAACGATCTCGACATTGTACGGATTCTCGACGATGTCGTTCTTGGTCGCGGTGATGCCTGCGCCGTCCTTGAGCTTGATGATGCCGGCCTCCTGGAGCAGGAGCAGTGCGCGGGCTTCGTTGGTGGTGTCGTTGGGAACGGCTATCTTGATGACCTTGCTGCTGTCGTCGGCGGAATCGTCGCCGCCCTTATTCGAGCAGGCTGCGAGGCTGAATGCGAGAACGATCGCAAGTGCGAGTGCGATTATTTTAGTAAAGCTTTTCATTTTTGTTTTCTCCTTAAAAGTTTTTGTTTAATGGGCCGCTGTATCGTCTGTTTAAAATCATATCCTCTGTGTCCCGGGGACACATTCGCTTTACCGACCGTTTCATACGGCACATCTCCTTTCAAATCGAAATAACTCGGACAGCAAAAAACAGCGGGAGGTCATCGACCTTCCGCTGTTTGTTATCCTCAGAGGCTTTCGGCTTAAGCCGTCAAACAGGTTTCAGAAAGTTCCCGACCGAAGTGAGCGCGACGGAGCATGCACATGCGGCACATGCACATGTACATCATCATTGCGCTGCTCAGCTTCTTCATGGATGCTTTCTGCCTTTCCTCGAAATTTTGCGTCATTTTGTTGACGTGGGCATAGTAGCGCCGTATTGCATATTTGTCAAGCGCTTTTTTCGCTTTTTATCGTTTTTTACAAAATGTTTTTTCTCCGCGTCGTCTGTTTTGTGTATTTTTAAAGGCTCACGGACGCACCTGCGGATACGTTCAGTGCCGGTGCCCTGTGTCGAAAGTGACGGCAAAACCGGCACGGCGGGCGACCGATGGTCGCCTCTACGGGCATGATCGGAACATGAAATAAGATTTGTAGGGAACTTCTCTTGCCCGTTCCGCTTGTAACGGTTTCCTCCGCGCCCTCCGGTCGGGATGTCGCAAAATCAACTGTACGCATTAGGTAAAAAAGCTCCCGCTTCTTTTGATACGGGTGGATAACGAAGTTTTTATGTAGTATACGGTGCAGTCTCTGAAAAGGAGCTGCACCGTGTTCTGCTTTATGCAGAAAGCTTGAATTGTTGCGGGTTTTGGCGGATCTCCTCCATTGCCGCCTGTATCTCTTTTTCCGTAGGAATAGAGAATAGTCCAACAGCTGTGAAATAAATGTCCACCTTGACCTTCTTGGTTTCTTTATCCTTGCTGTGGACTTCAATACGGCGAATCAGCGCATTGACGATCTCCGGCGTAAGCTGTCGGATGTCTGTGTAGTCTCGCAGTGCTTTCATCAGCAGCCTCAAATCCACCTTGGTTTGCTCCGCATCAAACAGCTTTTTCTTGCCGTCGGCTACGAGATTCAGCAGTTCCTTCTGCTCCTTTTCATAGTTGGCGGTCATTTTTGTAAAACGCTCATCGGTGATTTTGCCAGAGATATTCGCTTCAAACAACCCCTCGATGGCCTTGTCGATTGCTTGGATGCGCCGTTCATTTGTAGAAATGGTTTGCTTCAGCTTTTGCATCTCGGACTGTCGTGCAGCGGTATTGTTCTTTGCCAGCAGATACAGGAAAATCGGCTCATAGCACCGAACAAAGTCCGCCAGACTGCCCACCGCTTCTGCCACGATCTGCTCCAGTACCACATTGCGGATATAGTGAATCTTGCAAGTCCCTCGGCCGGAATTGTAGTTGGCACAGCGGTAAAATTCTTGATTGGGCTTCAGGCTCTTGGCAGCACAGAAGTGTAGCTTAGCACCGCAATCGGGACAAAATAGCAGACCTGCAAACAAGCTCGCCCGTCCGGTTTTTGTATTTCTGCGTTTATGGCTGCGAAGCTCTTGTACCCGGTCAAACAGTTCCTCGGATATGATTGGCTCCTGCATATTCGGAATGATTTGCTGCTCATCTACGGGATTATAGATAGTCTTATGCACCTTGTAGCTAACGGTGGTAGTGATAAAATTCACAGCACAACCGGTGTACTGCCGGTTAGCAAGAATATTCTCGATGCTGCTGTTAGCCCACAAATACGGATTTACAGGACTTGCGTTGCTTGCGGCTCTGCCGATGGAATTGAAGTACGCCGTAGGCGTGAGGAGCTTTTCTCTTTCAAGATCACGGGCAATCTGTGATGGGCCACGCCCCGCAAGGCAGAGGTGGAATATCTTTCGTACCACCTCTGCCGCAGGCTCATCAATGAGCCACTTTTCTCTGTCCTCCGGCGACTTTTTGTAGCCGTATGGAACAGCGGCAGATACCCGCTTGCCGTGTTCGGCTTTGCTTTTCCAGACCGCACGAATCTTCTTGCTGGTCTGCTCGGCATACCACTCATTGAAGATGTTGTAGAACGGCATCATCTCCAAACCCGTTTTGGCGGCGGTGTTCACATTCTCCTGAATAGAAATGAAGGTCACGCCAAGGGACGGATAGACGATCTGTGTCAGCCGTCCCATTTCCACCTGCTCACGACCAAAACGGCTGAGGTCTTCTTGTGTCAAGTAGGGACTAAAAAAATTTTGAGAATTTACAAGCCGTTCATAGGTGGACAACCACCCGTGAACGGCTTGCGTTTTCTCTA
>ULQM01015349.1_pt1 | contig 18403 bp, 18 predicted proteins | sample 1954451 | NCBI WGS metagenome assembly ULQM01 (sample SAMEA4835655, study PRJEB28245) | human gut metagenome | biome: gut microbiome; material: fecal sample | place: Denmark | collected 2008 | reverse complement strand
TCCTCGACGGCCGCCGTCGGTTCCGCAGGGGCCTTCACCTCCGCGGGGATGTACAGGTATTGCAGCACGAGTCTGCAATCCTCGTCCTGCGCCACGTCGGCATAAATCTCACAGAGCCAGTTTTCAAGCCCGTTGTCGGCAATGGCGAAGCTTCCTTCCTCTCCTGTTACGTACCAGCCGTAAAAAACAAATCCGTCGGGGGTCTTCTGCGCGGCATCCTCCCGCAGACCCGCCATCTGCGCCTCATTCGGCACGGCGTAGGTCGTGATCCGGATATCACCGGGAACCGCGTTTTCCGGAATGCCCGCACGTACCACTTCGCCAACAGACGCGGCGGTGGCAGGGAGGGCGGCGATGCCGCAAAGAAGCGTCAGCGAAAGCAGAACCGCAGTCAGCCGCCGGCAATTTCCATGTACGCGCATTCCTTCGCCCCCCTGTCTGTAAAAAGCGTTCCGCGCCCCCGCGCGGCGGGGTACGGATGCGTATATAAACACGGATACAGTATAAAGCATTTTTTGTCAAAAGTCAAGATATGTCGAAGGAGGGAAACCGTTCTCCCCGAACGAATTTTCCAAAAAGCGCGGTCTGCCTATTTCCTTTTCCGACTGTGGGATATCCACCGGGCCGAGCAGCCCAGCAGCGCTCCCAGCGTGTTCATGATGACGTCGTCCACCTCGCATCTTCCCAGACTGTAACGGTACTGCAAATATTCAATTCCCGCCGAAGAAAGGCACGCCAGCACGACTGTGACGGGGACGGACAGCTTCCATTTCCCCAGCACGAACGGCAGGGACAGCCCGATGGGGAAAAACAGCAGAACATTCATCAGCATCGACCGGTACAGTTCCGGCTGCTCTCTGGCCTCCCGGAAGTTCTGAAATGGAACAAGCACAGCTTCCGCCGTTTCTTCCCCTCTTGCGCAGATCGTCATATAGAAGATCACCGCCGCGATCCCGGCAAAAACGGCCGCGTTGAGTATCCGCCACCGCCTGCTGCCCTGTTCCCTGTTCCCCAGATATCCCCACAGCACCGCCGCCAGAATCATGAAGATCATGATCCTGTGCAGCGGCTGTATATAAATCAGCCAAAAAAGTTTATTCATGCTTTCTTCCGTTTCCCAATACGGTTTGCCGCGCTTTCCAGCAGCCCGCGGAGGTACTGAAATTCGCTCGTCTTAAAATAAACCAGCAGCAGAAGACCGTTGGACAGCGCCAGAGCAAGCAGCGCTTTCACGCCAAAGCTCAGCAGCACATTTTCCAGCGACACCAGTGAAACCGCATACCACGTTCCAGCGGCAACCAGAACGGAAACCACGATCTCCCGCCCCTCCCGGACAGCGTATCTGGCAAAGGAGACCTCGAATACGTCCCGGCAGACAAAATAGGGCTTTGTCCAGAAGGACAGGGCAAGGAAACTGACCAGCGTGCCAAACAGAACACCGGCAATGCCGTACCGCTTTGCCAGAACGATAGAGATCACCATGTTTGCAATGGCCTCCGCCATCGGGATAAACCGGTCCGGGTAATACAGACCGGCCGCGTTTTTGGCAATGTCGATCCCGGAGTTGATCCCCTTGAAATAGTATATCGCAACTGCCAGAATCAAAATGGCCTTTGTCAGCACAAAGTCCTGCCCCAGCCAGATCGCGACGAACGGCTCTACCAGACACAGCAGGCAGGTCGCCGTGAACGTATACAGCCAGTAGTTGATAAAATCTACCCGCTTGTACACTTCGTATGCCCGCTCCTTCGTTTCGCTTGCGATCAGGTTGCCCATGCTGGCTGTAACACCGCTGGAGAAGGTGGTCACAAACCCGGAAACAGAAGTGATCAGGGTCGTGTAATTGCTGTACATACCCACGGCGGTCACGCTGACCAGCGAGGAAATAACCAGATTGTCGGAACACTGGGAAATGATATAGCCCACCTTCCCCAGAAAAAGCGCCTTGATGTTTGTAAACAGGCTCTTGCGGACTTCGGGGTCAAGCTTCCGGACGTTCTTGTCCTTCAGATATGGATACCGCCTGTCAACAATGCGGCAGAAAATCAGGTTCTTGACAATGGTCGTGCCGATGTCAACAGCAAGGTACAGAATATAATTCTGCGCAAAATACAGTATCAGCACCTTCAGCACCAGCACCACGATCTGCGCAATGGTGCTTGCGATGGTATAAAGATACTTATTCTGGTCCGAGGTGTTCAGCGTCGTTTTATAGACCCACAAATAGGAGGACACCGAACCAAGCAGGAACAGCCAATACACGAGATTGGCATCCGGCGCGGTATTGTCTTTCAGGAAGAATGGAAGCAGCGGGTAAAATGCTATCCCGATCGCAGCCGTTCCTATCGCCAGAGCGCGGTAAGTATACTTGAAAAACCGCATCAGCGATTTGACCTGTTCAATATCGTTTTCCGCCAGAGGTTTATACAGCGCATAACCGATCGCCAGTCCTATACCGGACTCCGCCAGCGAGAAAATGGTCAGGATGTTGCTCATCAGGCCGTTGATGCCCAGATATTCCACGCCCACACTGTAGATCAGGACCCGCCGGGACAGGAACCCCAGCAGAATCACGATCAGCTGCGAGGCAAACGATACCACTGTATTTGTGACAGATTTCTGCGTTCTGGACCCTTTCACTTTTTGATCTCCTTAGCTTAGACATTGGGAAAGCGCCGTCTGACGGCACAGTCATGTTCGTATGCTTCACCGCGAATGGTTCCGCAGGGGTCGCTCTTCCGTCTTCCTTTTCATACTATTTCCTGATTAAAATCTTAATTTTAATCAGGAAGGCATCGCCTGACGGCGCTGCCGGTTTTGTGATTTATAAGGAAAGAAATCACAAAACAAGTCTCATATGAACTCCATGCCCTTCAGGCAATTAAAATCTTTTTTAAAGATTTTAATTGGAGTTCAGTATCATTCTTCCAGAATCCGGAAAACCCGCTGAATTTCCCCCTCGTTTCCCTTTCCCTCGGACTGCTGGTACTGGCGGATATGGGCATACAAAGCAGGGTCGCGCATCAGACGCAGAATTCCCTCCGCTACGGCCTCCGGGGTCATTTCCACCACAAGGCCGTTTTCACCCTGTACCATCTGGTCATATACGACGTCAAAATTGGTTGCCACGCAGGGGCGGTTCAGAATTCTGGCCTCGGTCAGCGTCAGGCAGTAGCCCTCAAAGCGGGAAGTCTGCACGTAAATATCTCCCGCTTTCATATAGGGGTAGGGGTTTGCCTGCACTCCCAACAGAATGAAATCCTTCTGCAAACCATATTGGCCGATCTTTTCTTCCAGCATTTTTTGCTCCGGGCCTTCACCGCAGACCATCCATGTAAAGTCTGCGCCCTGTTCCTTCAGAATATGGGCGGCTTCGATCGCGATGTCATACCCCTTCTGCGTCACCAATCGTCCCACGGTCGTTATCACCGTTCCGTGAAGGGACGGCAAATCGGCCGGTTCCTCCGCCATGCTTTTTATGAGCTTTTCGCTGTTGATGTCGTAAACCGTTACCACTTTTTCGGCGTATTCCGGGAAGACCTCCCTGAATTTTTCCGACAGCTGCCCCGAAACGCAGGAAATATAATCATATCTCCCATAAATTTCCCGGTCAAAGCCTCTGTTAAATCCAACGCCCTCGTAGTCGGCATTGACCCATGCGATTTTCTTCGCGGCGTTAACTTTTTCCGCAACAAAATGCGTAGGCGTCCCCTGACCCCATGCAATGGCCACGTCGTACACCCCGGGAAGCAGGTCAAACGCATTGCGCGCACCATTCCAAAGAACCTGCGTGGCGTGGAGGGGTTTACCGGCGCGGTCGTTCTTTCTCAGCTGTTCGCTGACGGCCAGACGCGCCTTTAAGAAGCGGATGTTCCCGGCTGTCAGCTGCTTTACAAGGGGCAGACCGCAGAACTGAAAATAGGGTATCGACGGCAGAATTTTCACCTGCGGCGGCAGCAGCTTTTCAAACGTGCCGCCCCGGTTTATCATCTGCAAATACACGTCATACCGCTGGTAGTCAAACAGGTTCAGCAGGGAGGACAGGCTCTTTTCCGCGCCGCCCACGCCCATGGAATTGATCATGAACAGGATCTTCTTCATCGTTTTCCCTCTGACAAAACGTTTTCAATGTACGCTTTGGACACGCTTACTTTCTCGTCCAATCTTTCCAAAATCTGTGGATAGTCGATCGGCGGGCAGTCCCTGCCGGCGCTGTCCATCAGGCAGTCCCGCAGGCCAAGGCCGTAAAGAAGGTCCCGCATTCTTGTATTGATATGCTCCTGCCGGTTGAATACCACGAACTGCTTCCGGAAAATCAGCGAAAACGCGGTGGCGTGGAAGGAGTTGGATACCACAAACTGCGCATGGTGTACCAGATTCAGGAACGTCAGCGGCCCATCCTGCTCGAAGCATCTGTCGCATTCCCCGCAGGAAAGCACCGAGTACAGCTTCCATCCGTTTTCCTCTGCCAGTCTCCGTGCGAAGCGAACCATCTCCGGATTGCGGTCAAAATCGTACAGCAGGACATACGGCTCCGTATTGGGAACGGGCTTCTCAATGGAAGCCCATGCTTCGCCATCCAGCAGGAACACCGGGTCCATCACCTGCACGGCCCCCGGAATGCCCAGCCGCTCCACAATTGCCACCCCGGAGCTTTCCCGAACCGAAATATGATCCAGCCCGGACAGCCGCCGCTTCACGTCCGGCTTCCATTCCTCCGGAATGTCGTCCATGGCAAAGCTGGCCGCGTAGGACGCTCTGACGCTGCCCGCAGGCGCAAAGTCCAGATAGAACGCCGGGTCTTTTCCGTTGGGAAAAAAGCAGTTCCATATCTGGTCGCTTCCCGCAAAGTAGACGTCCGCTTCCGGCGGGTTTTGCTTCAAGTCGTCATTGGACGTGTAGCGGCGCGGGGTCAGCGGCAGGAACTCCGCGGTAAACCGGTCGTATTCCGCTTTCCCGTTTCTGGCCTTAAGCCGCCCCGGCAGTTTCGCAAGGTTATACAGCTCCCGAATGACCGGCTTATCATATGCGGGGTTCCCCAGCCCCCAAAGCGGATAATGATTGCTCAGATAGTCCGGCTTATAGTCAATGATCTGGGCGTCATGCCCCAGCTTGCGCAGGTAGGTCACCAGCGCGTAGGCCTGCAAGCTCGCGCCCACATTGTACACGTCATGGCAGGTAATTGTTTTGATCTTCATACGTTTTCCAGCAGCCTGTAGATCTTCTCGATCTCCCCGGCGTTTGTATAGTCTCTTATTTTCGTGTTTTCGGTCAGTTTTTGCCGCAGCGCCTCATCCCGAAGCACTGCCGCGATCCCCGCCGCACAGCCTTCGTTGTCCATGGGGACGATCACGCCGTCCACGCCGTCCTCCAGCTGGCTGGCAGAGGTGGCGTAACCGGTGATCACCACGGGCTTGTTCAGGATCTGGGCTTCCCGAACGGTCACCGATTTTCCCTCATACCGGCTGGGCTGGACGTACAGGCCGCAGGCTTTGATGTAGGGGTACGGGTTTTCCTTTTTCCCCAGAATGATGACCCGCTCCTCCATCCCGGCGTCCTGTATCCGCTGCCGGATCAGCGCTTCATCCCCGCCGTAGCCGATGAGATACCACTTCACATTGCAGCCCGAAGCCAATATCCGGCGGCAGATATCCGGCACATTGTCAAAATTCTTGGCAGCGCAGAACCGGCCAATCGACAGCAGGCAAATGCTGCCGTCTGACGGCATCTCCCGCTCGGCGGAAAATGCCGCGCTTCTGCTTTGCACAAGGTTCTTTGACAGCATATTTTCCACAACAATGGACTTGTTCGTTAGATAGCCGTGCTTCGCGTCAAACGCCTGCTTGCACGCATCCGACACGTTCACCACGTAGTCGGACATCCCCCACATTTCCTTCTCGATGGCGTCGCAGAAGACCATCTGAGAAGCATCGGTGTGGAACCATGACATCCTGACCTTCGCGGAGACCTTTTTCCCGACGATGTAATGCGGGTCATTGAAGCTGATCGCAAGGTCGTAGTCTCCCGGAATGTCCGGAAGATAGGGGATGCACAGCTTGTGGAAATACTGCTTGTAGTTATGTCCGCTCTGCATCGGGCCTCCGGAAAGGCTGGATCTGATCTTCGCCGCGGCCCTCGCCATCCCAATCGGGATGCAGCCCTGCGCAAAATTCTGTTTCATGGATTCCGTCAGCGCCCGGTACGCCTTCATCTCGGGAAGCAGACGGACATTGGGGTTGAGCATCGACATCAGTTCGCCCTCATGGGCATACAGGAACAAGTCAACGTCATAACGGTCATAATCGATGGTATCCAGCAGTCCCAGCAGACTGCTCTCCGCCCCGCCAAGCTCCATATTAAAATGCAGTATGATGATTTTCCGTTTCATGCTCTGTTCCAATCACTTTTTTCGTAAGCCCCGAAGCACATAATAGTAGTGCTCCCCTAAAAACCGGAGCTTTTCCTTAAGCGGCAGTTCTCCCTTTACCACAGCTTTCCTTGCTCTGGCGATGATTGGGCGAAGCTCCTGCTGCACATCGTCCATGTGGTACTTTTTTGCCTGACGCAGCCTGAAGTCCGCCAGCTGCAGCAGATTCGCGTAGGCGCAGTCGCGGTAAAGCAATTTCTCCCCGGAGCGCTCCAGAATGTCGATATCCTCAAGCGTATCGTATACCTGCCCGACCCTCTGCCGCTGGCCTGCCGAATTGGAGATAGAATTCCCGTTCCGATAGTAGTAGTACAGGGTTTCGGAAATGGAAACCACCTTCTTACTGTTCAGGACAAATTGAATCGCAAAGTTTCTGTCTTCAATGTAGTGCAGGCTCGGGTTGAATCGAATGTTCCCCATCGTTTCCCGGCGAAACAGCTTGTTCCATGCCACGCTGTATTTGTACTGCGCCCGAAGGTATGTTCTCCGGAAGTAATCGTCCCTTGTCAGTTCCTCCGCCGCGTTGCAGCCCTCTGCCGGGCAGTTTGCCTCCGTAAAGTCGAAATGTTCTTCCGTCCCCTGCGCAAAATCGCACAGCACCAGATCTGCACCGTGTGTCTGCGCCGCTTCCGCCAGCCGTTCATACATCAAGGGGCTGATGTAGTCGTCGGCGTCAACGAAAGCGATCCAGTCCCCCGACGCATGGTCAATGCCGATATTCCGCGCGTTGGACAGCCCGCGTATCTCCGTGGAGATCGGTTTTATCCGGCTATCTCCGGCCGCCAGCGCTTCCAGTATCTCCCATGTATTGTCCGTCGATCCGTTTTCGACGGCAATGATCTCAATATCCCGGAACGTGCTCCCGGTAATGGAGTTGATGCACCGCTCGATGTACGCCGAACCATTGTACACCGGCACAATAACGCTTATCATTCCGTGCCCCCCTGTCAGAACGGGAGATTCCGATATCTCCAGTTCATCAGTTTTACATACCACTTATCCTTCGATTTTTCCGGCGCGGCTCCCCTCCACGGGGTCTGCGCCAGATTTTCCCAGTACAGCGCCTTGAGCGGGTGCCTGCAATCCCTGCACCACGGTCTGCTGGTGAAGCTGGGGGTGTAATGCAGGATCACCGGTGCCTTTTTCGCGGCCTCTATTTCCTCCTGAGGGTAAAAGCCTGCTTCCTCGTGAAAATAGTTCAGCAGCTTTTCCCGGCTGAGCATGTAATGGATGGTCATGAGATTGTCTTTTATGGGTAAGTTTACATAATCTCCCATCAGCACGCCGTTGAGGACGCCCTGATCGTGGTGGACGACATTGCCCCCGTGTCCTTCAATAAAGGACATGCACATTTCCCCCATTTTCCGGGCGCGCCATTCCGCCAGATCGATCAGAAGCAGTCCCGCGTTGAAATAGCGCATTCCGGCCTGCAATCCAACAGCCGCCTTGGTGTCCGCGCTGATGCCGTCCTGCACCGCCGCCAACACCTTGCCGTCCAATGGCGTGTTCCAAAGCTCGCGGAGCGGTTCGCAGACGATCATATCACAATCTGCATACAGCACCCTGTCAACGGTTTCGGGCAGCATCTCCCCCATAAACAGTCTGGCATAGGAGCTGATGGAAATGTCCCAGCTCATGTTCAGCCGGAGCTTTTCCTTCCACTCAAGGAAAGGAAGAAACATAATTTCAGCATTGGAAAACCGGCTCACCATTTCCCGAAGTTTATCTCTGTTCTCAGGCGAGATATCATTGTCGATCACGTACAGCCGGATATTTTCAAACTCGGCGTTGTGCCTGAGCAGGGAGTAGATCGACACGCCCATATGTTGGGCATAGTTATTGTCGCTGGAATACAGGACATTCATCCGCTTTGTATCATCTGCCACGTCCTTTTGCCCTCCCCAGGATAAAATGCACCGGTTTGCTGATCGCCGACCGCAGCCGCTTATGCCATGGCATCCAGCTTGCCGAATACCAGTGGATCGAATGGGTATTCTCCGTTTTCCGTAGTACGCCGGTGACGCTGCTTCTTGGGTTGAAATAATCCTCTGGGAATACCACGGCGCCGCTCAACTTCTGCTTTTCGCCGTTCAGCTCCAGCCCGAGCTTCAGCAGCGCATCCGTATTGAGCCGGGGACAGCCGATCGTCCCATGCTGCCCGTCCAGCAGCGGGTCGTATTCTGCCAGCATCTGCTGCACCGCCGGGTTATGGGGTTCCGCGCCGAAGCCCTCGCCGGTGTTGACGAACCGGTCATTCTCAAAGCCGAAAAAGGCCGGATTGTCCAGCAGCTCATCAAAGGAACGCACCGCCTCCACGTCCGTGTCAAAATAAATGCCGCCGTGCTCCTCCACGATCAGAAGCCGCAGATAATCCGTCAGGAACGCATACTTTTTCTCCTTATAGCACATCTGCGTATAGGCATTGCGGTTCACGTCGAAGTTATCTTCGTTCCACTCGATGATTTCATAATCCGGGCAGTATTTTTTCCAGCTGGCAATACATTTCTGTGCCAGCCTTGGCTTTTCCCCCCTGCCGAACCAGCAGTAGTGAATTTTTCTGGGTATCATATACGCTCCTGTTCGTTTACAGCGAATACAGAATCTGCCTGAGCAGCCGCCTGGGCGCTTCCTTTTTCAGCTTCTGCATCACCATTTCCGCGATCTTGCCATACTCTCCATGCTCCAGACATCCTGAAATCCGGTGCTTTTTATTTCTATCCTGCAACACGCTCAAAGCATCCTGCACTTCCGGCAGGGCGGCCACACGCCCGATTTCCTTTATCAGTTCCATCTCAGTGTGCTTTCCCTGCCTTTTGTACATCTCAAACCAAGTCATCAGAACGTTCAGCAGTTCAACTGCCATGAAATACTCCGCATCCTGGGGCATGGGATGGTTTTGCCGCATTTCCGTTTTGAAACGGTAAAGGCGCAGGAAATCATCCAGCATGTATGGCATATACCGGGAGGTGTTTCCGCCGATGCGGTAATTGTAGACTGCCTCCGGCAAAATGCCAAGCCGCCGCGTTTCAGGCAGCAGACGAAGTGTTATGCTCAAATCGTCTCCCATAAACCATACGACAGGGGGATAACCCATTACCCGTGTGATCAGCTCCGTGCGATAGAGCTTCGCATACAGTGACACGGGATAATTGCTGATACCAAAGCAGCTGATATATAAATCGTTGATAATATCCTCTCCGGAATATACTTTGGGCTGCTCAAAGCAGGGGGCGTGAAACCTGCTGCGGAATCTGACGCCCTTCCACATTTTCACTGTGGCAGCACACACGCAGTCCAGATCATTTTTCCCGGCTTCCTCATAGAGGACACGAAGCGCGTCTGGTTCCAGCATATCGTCCGCATCACACAGGCAGATATACTTTGCCGTCTGGGCATATTCCGAAAGTACGCCCGCAGCCCGTGCCAGCACCGCACCCTGATTGGGCTGGTGTATCACGCAAACGCGCGAGTCCTTCGCCGCGTATGTATCGCAGATTTTCCCGCTTCCGTCACTGGAACCGTCGTCCACCAGAACCAGACAGAAGTCCTGAAAGGTCTGGTTCAGGACGCTTTGGATACACTGCCGCAGATATCGCTTCGCGTTATAGACCGGGATCACAACACCGATTTTCTTTTCTGCCGCCATTTTCTTTACCCTTCCGTTCGTGCTTTCTGATATACGCCGTCAGCAGCCGTCCCGCCGGGATGCACAGCGCTGTCAGAAACGGTCTGGGGGATTCCCGGACATAGTGGGGATTCCCGCTGATCTGGCTGCTGGAACAGTAGTGGATCACGTCGGTCACATTCCGCTTCCAGTCCCTGATGTACTTCAGATTCTCTTTGCGAATGAACGCAAAGCCCTGGGGATTGCGCAGGTACTGCCGCAGCATGTTTCTGGAGGAGCCGTCCGGCTGGTATTCTACATTGCACAGCACCGTATTGGTGGTCACCAGCTTGTACTTCTGGTCGCAGAGCTGGTATTTCCATCCCAGAGAAACATATTTTTCTCCCTCAAAAACCGGATACGGCGGCAATTCTTTCATGATGTCGGTGCGATACACCAGCTTCTTGTCGCCGCTGCCGCCCGCGTCGTAAAATCCGGCCAGAGTGGTCTCCTTCATATCTTCGGGAAAGCCCGTCCCGATCACCTTTCCGGTGTTCATATCGGCGTCCAGTCCGATGATACCGGCGTATTTCCGGCGGTCGGTCTTCTCCCACAGGTCCACAATGCAGCGAACCGCGCCGTCTGCCAGCGCGTCGTCTGAATCGATGCATACATTCAGCTCCGTGTCAATGTTCGCGTAGGCCGCGTTGTGGGCGGTGTGCATTCCGCCGTTTTCCTTGTAGAGATAGCGTATCTCAAATTCCGTCTCCTCTGCCTGCCAGACTTTGACAAGCTCCGCCGTGTTGTCGGTGGAACCGTCGTCCACCACAAGCCATATGAAGTCCTTGCAGTCCTGCCGCCGGAGAGAAGCATATGTACGGGGAAGGGTGTGTCCCCGGTTGTAGGCGGGCGTAAAGATCGTCAGTATCGGCATAGCTCCCTCCTATCTCTGCGCTGCCTGTAAATAAAACGCCTGCAGCCACTTGGCGTTCTCCACAACGTCAAAGCCTGCGTCCCTGATTTCCTCATAAGTATTGCGGCGTGGGATTCTGGCAAGCTCCAGAACGCTGTCTGCCCATTCTTCCGGCGGCGCGCTCAAGGGCAGGACATGAACCAGATCCGTTTTCCTGCACTCGATCGGGACGCTGTCGGAGATCAGCACCGGCAATCCGGCGGCCTGCGCCTCGATGCTGGCGACGGAAAGCCCCTCGAACAGCGACGGAAACAGAAACACATCCATCGCCTGCAGCAGCTCCGCCACGTCGCCGCGGGTTCCCAGAAATTTCACCCACGGGGTCAGCTCCAGCTGCTCTGCCTTCCGGTGGATTTCCTTTCCGCCCTCACCGGCGTCATTTCCCACCAGCAGCAGAACCGCTTTGGGATTTTTCTCCCGGACAGCCTGAAAAATATCAATGATAAACTTATGGTTCTTCTGCGGATAAAAGCGCCCCACGTGGCCGATGACCAGCTGATCCTCCCCGATGCCCAGCGACTGCCGCATTTTCTGCCGGATTTCCGGGCGGTAGGCATACTGACGGGCGTCGATGGCGTTGTTCAGCTGGATGAAGCGGGCTTCGTTCTTCCTGCCGAACAGCCAGTCCCCGGATTCCTTGCCGCATATGAACAGATCCGTAATATGCGGCCGCATCATGGCCTTGTAATACCAGCGGACGGGAGATTTGAGGTCGATTCCGTATGGACGGTTATGGGCATGGCAGATGCGCACCGGGACACCGGCCTTTTCCGCTTCCCGGAAATCGTAATAGCCAAGCTCGGACATGTGGGAATGGATCACCCGGTACTCGGGATGCTCTGCGTAAAACGCCCGCACCGTCTTCCGGTACTCCCCGGCAGTCCAGGGGCGAATCGGCGGCATCCGGTAGATCCTGCCGCCAAGCGCCTCGATCTCATCGTCATAGGCGCCGCGCTCCTGACGGTGCACCATGAAATCGTACTGCACCTTGCTTCGGTCGATGTTCCGATAATAGTTCATCACCATGGTCTCCGCGCCGCCGCGGTTCATGATGGTAAACAGGTTCAAAACCCTGACTGGCTCTGTCGTCATGCATTACCTCTCCTCTCAGGAGAATACTCCCAGAATGTCGCTGTTGTACCCCCACGAACCCTGATGGGACATCTGATAGCAGTAGAAAATAAAATACAGAATGTAAAATCCCACTTTCAGGGCGCTCCTGTTTCGACTGCTGACCGTCACATTCAGAAGGTAGGGATAGAGGATCAGACTGTAGCCAGCGGTATACGTTGCCAGACGGATCACGTACAGTCCGCATGTAAACGTCGCAAGAAGATTCAGCAGAAAGTTTATCAGCGACATATTGATGCAGATGTGTATCATTTTATTGCCTGCATCAATCCGGTCACGGTGGATATACGCGATCACCACCGGCACCGCCGCGATAACAGGGCGGATGATGGAAGAACCGGAATCGCTGTTCATGGCCGCCACCGCATAGTCATAGGTCGAATTTGCCAGAGAGCTTTCCACGGCATCCAGAATCGGCCTCAGGAAAAGCAGGCCGACCACAGCCGCAATAATAATCAGGTTCTGCTTGGGGCTCCACGCCCTGCCTGTTACCATGAAATAGACCGGGATGAACAGATACGCACTGTTGTGGAACTGCGCCGCAAAGAGACACAAAAGGATATAGGGGATCGTTTTTCCCTCTTTGATGAATATTGTGCCGCCGAACAGAAGCACCACGGCAAACCACTGCCGCATCATGGAAAAGTAATTATAATACAGTGCGGTAGCGAACAGCACAAAGCAGCTGTCCAGAAAGCTGACGGACTCCCTGCGCAGCACATGAATGAAAATGCAGGACTCCACCGCCGCAAACAGGCCAAACCACCCGTGGTAATCGTCGCTCACGTACATCTTGAAGATGTTGGCGGTTATGTCAAACGCTTTGTCTTTGCCGTCCCCGTCAAGGATTCTGGAAACGTCGTCCCATGTGCCGGGGATATGCTCAAACGACTGAATATAGCCGGAGGTATCGTTCATTCCGGAGCGCATGGCGGCCAGATAGGCGATGTAGCCGAACACGATCAGCCAGGGCATCAGCGGCGACTTGTAATCGTAGCGTTCGCCGTAATATATGGAATTCAGCTTGTGATACCGGATTGGCCGCTCCCAGATCAGGGCGCAGACCAGAATCACGGCCAAAACCGAAAAATGAATCATCATTTTCTTGTTCCTTTACCTTGAAATAATCCTCTGGATCACGGTGAGCAGCACGTACACACCAAAGGCAAATCCATGTCTGGCGCAGCCGTAAAACAGTTTCCAGTGGATTGGGAAATAATTTAAGGGCAGGTTTTTGTACGCCTTCCGATACCTTTCCTGACGGATGATCCTGTGGATATCCTTCACTTTTTTCCCCATCGACTGAGTGGAAACCGTAATGTTCAGCCCAAGCCCCAGAATGCCCAGCGCGATCCTGTTATTCAGCGCGGCTTCATACTCGCTGCCCAGCTGGTTTGACCGGATGATGGCTTCCATCCGGTCGTAGAGCGTCTGCCACTGGTCATACAGCCTTGGGTTGTACCCGGACGTGACCGAGGAAGACCCGTCCCTGCGGTAATGATACAGGTACGCTGCCAGATACACCACCCTGTCGGCCTTTCCAAAAACCTCCAGATTGAAAAAGCCGTCCTCGTAGCTTCCGATCTCCGCCAGATCGACAAATCTGGCGCCGCTTTTCTGAATCAGGGAACGCCTGTACAGCTTTCCCCAGACCGGGCAGAGGGAATCCACCAGCTCCGGGTGGGAAAGCTCCTCTCCCATTGCCCCGACAAATCTTCGGTGCAGCTTTGCCCGGACTTCTTCCTTTTCAAAAACCGTCGTTTCCGGGAAGATGACTTTCCGGGAGGAACGGTTCTCCGTTTCGCTCACATACGACCACATCACGATATCCGCGTCATATTCGCGCATTGCGTTCACCGCGTTTTCGCAGGCGTCCGGCTCGACCCAGTCGTCCGAGTCCACGAACATGATGTATTCCCCGCGGGCGCAGTCCAGCGCGTCGTTCCGCGCCCGGGATACGCCGCCGTTCGCCTTATCGATGACCTGTATCCGCGCATCCTCATCCGCGTACCGCCGCAGGATGTCCAGGCTGCCGTCACGGGAGCCGTCGTTGACGCAGATAATTTCCAGATTCGGGTATGTCTGGTTAATCACACTGTCAAGGCACTGTGCCAGATACCGCTCCACGTTGTAAACGGGAATGATAACGCTGACCAGCGGCTGTTCATTCATTTTCCGGCACCTCCTGTTATGCGCAGATTAGAGTCGTTTGATCGTTTCTTCGACGACCCTTTTCTTGTCAAACACGGCTTCCATACGTTTCCTGCCCGCTAAGCCCATGGCTCTTCTCTCCTCCATGGACAGGGCGCAGAACCGCTTCATTGCCGCGTAAAGGCTGCCTGAGTCCTTTCTTTCGCACAGGAAGCCTGTCACGCCGTCCTCCACCGCTTCCATGCAGCCGTGAATGCGGCTGGTAATTACCGGGCGGCCGGAAGCAGCGCATTCCAGATTGGTATTCGCCATTCCCTCATGCCACGAGGGCAGAACAAAGCAGTGGGACGCGGCGATGAACGGGCGGACATCCTCCTGATAGCCCCGGTATTTTAACCACCCTTCGGATTCGGCTTCTTCCACCACCGCGCCGTAATCTTCCTCGTATCCGCCCACCATGTCCAGCGTGCAGGGGACGCCCTCGCCGGTGAGCCGTCTCATGGCCGAAAGCAGCTCGTCAACGCCCTTTTCCCGCATGATCCGGCCGATGAACAGGAATTTTACAACGTCCCCCGTCGGGTAGTCCGCCACGGCGTAGCGCTCCAGATTGACCCCTGCCCCGCTTAAGAGGCAGGTCTGGCGCTCTTTCACGATTTTCGCGTCAAGAAAAATCTGCCGGTTTTCTGCATTCTCAAAAAATACCGTCTTCGCCTTTTTGCAGATGAGCCGGTACATCGCCGTGACCATTTTTTTCAGCAATCCGCCGCTTTCAAACGCCGTCCCCAGTCCGGTGATGTTGACGGCGTAGGGTATCCCCGCCAGCCGCGCGGCAAAGCCGCCGTAGATGTTCGGCTTGATGGTGTAGCAGATCACTTTTTCCGGCTTTACCTCCCGGAATATGCGCCGGTAGGCGGCAAACAGCTTTGCGTCCCTGACCGGGTTCATGCCCCGCCGTTCCATGGGCGTGTCGAAAAAAAAGCACCCCATCTCCACCAGCGGCGCCACCAGTTCCCCGTAGGGGAGGGATATATATACCTCGTTCTTCGTCAGAAGCTCCTGTATCAGCTCCCTTCGGAACTGGTACAGGCCGACGTCGAAATTCGTCAGGATCAGAATTCTCATTTGATTTTCTCCGCGGGAACGCCTACGTATGTCCCGCTTTCCGTGATGCTTTTGATAACCACCGCGCCCGCGCCGATCATACAGCCGCCGCAGATCTGAAGATTGTTGCTCACCGTCGCGCCCGCGCCGATCCATGTTCCCGCGCCGACGCTTACTGTCCCCGCCACATGAGCGCCCACGGCTATATGCACAAAGTCTTCCAGAATGCAGTCGTGGTCAACGGACGCGCAGGTGTTGATGATGCACCCATCGCCGATGACCGCGCCGGGGTTGATGACCGCCCCCGCCGCAACCAATGTGCCGGTGCCGAGGGTCACGTCCTCCCCAATGACCGCGGAGGGGTGGATCAGCGTCGTGACCTGTTTCCCGGCGGTGAGCAGCATCTCCTGCATCCGCCTGCGAGCCTGCGGATTGCCGATGGCTACGAAGAAATCGCAGTCATATTCCGAAAACCGGGCGCTTTCCCCCATCACGGGATAGCGTCCGCACGTTTTTTTCGTGTCGTCCAGAAACGCAATGCTGTCGTAGCCGTTTTTTCCGGCGATATCCGCGGCGACTCTGCCGTGCCCGCTGGCGCCGAGGATCACAAGCCGCTTCACTTTGCCACCATCCCGTTTCCCATGAATTCCTCCATCGTGACAGACGTTTCCGAGGATATGCCGTCACGCCTTACAAATGCCGCCATCACGCTGTCCCAGATGATCTTCAAGTCTCCGAGGAAGGTAATGTGGTCTACGTACTTCACGTCCATTTCAAATTTGTCCTGCCAGCTGACCGTGTTTCTGCCGTGAACCTGCGCGTAGCCGGACAGCCCCGGGCGGACTTCGTGCCGCCGGTGCTGACGCTCGCTGTACCGGGGCAGATATTTGACCAGCAGCGGACGGGGGCCGATGACCGACATGTCCCCCTTCAGAATATTGAACGCTTCGGGAAGCTCGTCCAGACTGGTCGCGCGAAGGACTTTTCCGAATTTCGTGAGCCGCTGTTCGTCCGGCAGAAGCTCGCCGTTTTCGTCCCGCTCGTCGGTCATGGAGCGGAATTTGTAGAGGTCGAAAATCTTCTCATCTTTGCCGGGGCGAGGCTGTTTGAAAATGACCGGGCTGCCCAGCATGATGCGCACCAGAACCGCCACCAGTATGTACAGCCAGCCGAACACGATCAGCGCGGCCAGTGCGCAGAGGATATCCAGCGGCCGCTTGAAATACGTTTCGTAGGGGCCGTAAGGTTTATGCTCCATCGTTACTTCTCCGTTCCTGTTGGATACACCGTCACAGTAGTCTGCCGCTTCTGCACGATCACGCTGCCCGCCGGATATGCACCCTTCAGCACGCTTCCCGCGCCGACGATGCAGTTTTTGCCGATGCTCGTTCCCCGGAGGATGACCACATTGCAGCCGATCCAGCTGTTGTCGCCGATCGTCACCGGCGCGGTGACGAATTTTCCCGCCCCGATGCCGCCGGGGACGCGGTAGTCATGGTCGTGGTCGTAAATTTTCGTATCCGGGCCGATCTGCACGCCCTCGCCGATCACGATGCTTTCCATGCAGTTGACGCTGACGCCATTACCAAGCGCCGTATTGCTGCCGATCTCCAGCGTACCGCCGTCCATGGCCAGCAGCTTCGATCTTCTGTGGGCACGGACATGCCTGCCCAAACGGATGGTGCCGCCCTCCGCGATGACGACCTCCGTGTTAGGGGAAAACCGCTGAATGCCGGAATAGAAAAAATGATGGAAATGAAACAGCTTCATGATCCCGAATTTCACCGCGCTGAATAGCACGCTGACCAGATTAAAGATGAATCTCCGCAATGAAACGCCGCCTTTCCAAACTATTCAAAGCACCGCCGGATGACCCGGATGATCTGCTCCTGCTGCTCCTTCGTCATCTTGTTGTCGCTGGGCAGGCACAGACCTCTTTCAAAGATGTCCGCACCCACGTCCTCCACGCCGCCGGCAATGTAGGCGTTGGCCTTTGCCCTGCCCTCGCCGGAGGCGGTGATGAAGCCGTTCATCCGGTACATGGGCTGCATGTGCATGGGCTTCCAGATGGGACGGCCTTCCGCGTTGATTCCCGCGATGGCTTCCAGGATCTCCGTAGGGCAGCTCTTTCCCTGCTCCGGGAGATACAGCGCGTCGTTGTCGCTGCGTACCTGACGGCACATGGCACTCCTGTCAATTACCAGCGCAGACAGCCAGTAGTTGGGGCAGGACGTAGGGGTTCATCTCAACAGGGAGACCCCGCAGACAGTCCCGGTAGCGCTCCCAGATGGCTTTCTTCTGGGCGATGTGTTCTTCCAGATACGGATACTGACCCCGGACGACGCCCGCGATCACGTTGCTCATGCGGTAGTTGTAGCCGACTTCCTCGTGCTGATACCATGGCGTGTTTTCCCGCGCCTGTTTTGACCACTTCCGCGCCTTGTTCGCCACTTCCAAGTCATTGGTCAGCAGGCAGCCGCCGCTGGAGCCGGTGATGATCTTGTTGCCGTTGTAGGAAATCGCCGCGTAGTCGCCGAAGCTGCCCGTCTGCCTTCCCCTATATGTAGCGCCCATGGACTCGGCGGCGTCCTCGATGAGCAGCGCGCCGTGGGCGTCGCACACAGCGCGGATCTCGTCCGCCTTGCCGGGAAACCCGTACAGGTGCGCCGCTACCACCAGCTGCACCTCGGGGTAAATCTCAAAGGCTCTTTCCAAAGCCCGGGGGTTCATGTTCCATGTGTCCCGCTCGGTGTCGATGAACACGGGGATGCCGCCCTCATAGACCACCGGGTTCAGCGTGGCGGCGAAGGTCATGTCGGAGCAGAACACCCGCCTGCCCTCCACCGCGCCGTGGCCGATGGCAGGTCTTCCGTAGAGCCGTTCCCCCGCGGCCCTGACGCACAGGTGCAGCGCCGCCGTGCAGGAGGACAGCGCCACTGCGTACTTCATTTCCGCCTTCTGCGCCGCGATATGCTCCACCTCGTTGATGTTCGCGCCCACCGTGGACATCCAGTTG
>ULQM01012797.1_pt1 | contig 18529 bp, 19 predicted proteins | sample 1954451 | NCBI WGS metagenome assembly ULQM01 (sample SAMEA4835655, study PRJEB28245) | human gut metagenome | biome: gut microbiome; material: fecal sample | place: Denmark | collected 2008 | reverse complement strand
CCCCCCCTGCCCCTCTTTTTCTATAATATCCGTCAGTTCCTCTTTGCCAAGGGACATCAGCACCGCCTCCAGCCGCTCGCGCGAGCAGTCGCATCTGTATTCCGGCTGCGCGCTGCCAAGTATTTCAAGCGTGCATCCTTCAAACATATTTATAAGTATATCCCTCAGTTCTTCGCCCTTTTCAAGCCGCAATGCAAGCTTTGAAATATCATCCGCCTTGGCCTCAAGCGCGGCTATGGCCTCCTCCGGACAGTTTGGCATGGCCTGTATAAGCATTCCGCCGGCGCTGAGCACCTTCAGCGTTTCTATATCCACCCTTACCCCAAGGTAAACAAGCGAAGGCGTCTGCTCGGAACGGGTGAAGTAATTTGCAAAATCCTCTGCAATTTCGCCGGATATCATCTCGCTGCGGCCAACGTAAGGTTCCTTCATGGAAAGGTCGCGTATAACTGTAAGCTCGCCGAACCAGCCCACCGCCAGCGCCACGTCCAGCTTTCCGTTTGGCGCGGGGGGCAGCTCCACGGACGGGTTCTCTATATATCCCTTCACCCTGCCGGAACGATACGCCGTGCAGACTATGTTGCCCGCCTCGCCGCCGCCTTTTATTACGGTAGTCACCTTTTCATCGTCGTTTTTAAGGTCTGTGCCCATCATGCTGGTCATTATCAGCGCCCGGCCCAAGGCTGCCGTGCAAACGCGGCTGAGGTTATGCGTTTTGCGCGCCGCTTCAACCATTTCCTTTGCGGATATGGCCGTGAACCTTACCGATTTATCGAACATTACGCCCCTTAATATTTTATCGCTCATAATAATTCTTCTCCTTTTATATAAAAATCAGTCGTTGGGCTTTATCGCCCTGAACTGTATCCTTTCGCTTTTTTCATTCGGCGCATCGAACGTGAATGCGTCAAACGCTTCTATTCTTTCAAATCCTGCCCGCTTCAGCGCGCCTTCCATCTCCCTTTGGGAATGCGCCCGCTGTATTTGGGATTCATTGAAGCGCACATAGCGGCCGTCCGCCTGCTTTTCAAACAGGGTCAGCTCCATCTGTATCTGCTTGGTCTGCTCGTCATATGCGTTTTTCCATATGTACGCCGCCGCGCTTTCATCCTCTGCAAAGGTATTGTTGCCCAAAATGGTTGAAAGCTTGTAGCGCGACGATATGTCAAACAGCAGCATTCCGCCTTCCCTCAGCGCGGCATACGCATTGGCAAAAAAGCCCTCCGCGCCCTTTAGCGTAAGGTAATTCACCCCGTCGCACACGGCAAGCACCGCGTCCGCCGGCCTGTGCAGCGCAAGGCGGCGCATATCCTGGCAAACAAACGGAACGTTCACCCGCTCCGCGCGGGCGTTTTCCGCCGCAATGCGCAGCATTTCTTCCGATGCGTCAAGTCCTGTCACCTTATATCCCCGCTTTGCAAGTGGTATGCTGACTGCGCCCGTGCCGCAGGCGCAGTCCGCAACGCGCTCTATCTTTGCATCGCCGAACAGGCTTATTATGTATTCAAGCCACGCTTTGCGGTCAACCGATTCCATCAGCGAATCATATACCCGCGCAAAATTAGAATACAAGGCCAAACCCTCCCCATCTTATATGTGAACAATTTTACAACAAAGCCATTCCCTTGGCAATACCGCTTGAAGCCCCATGCGGCCTTGTGGTACAATTCTCGTGTTAAAAAACTGCGAAAGAAGCGTGAACATATATGAACGATGCAAAAAAGGACAAAAAGCGCCTGCATCCGGGCGTAAAGGTGCTTATAATACTGCTTGCCGTAATAGCCGTGCTGGGGCTTACGGTGGCAGCGCTCGGGCTTAACCTGCTCAACCGCATCTCCCGCCCCGGCAGCCCTACGCCGGAGCCTGTTGAAAGCAGCCTGCCCACGCCCGAACCCACGGACGAAGCGCCGCACATGACCCCTACGCCTACCCGCACGCCTGTAGCTACCCCCATGCCGGAGCCGGAGGCCACTCCCGCGCCAACTCCCGCCCCGCTGAGCGAATATTACGAGCAGACGCCGCTCACGGCGGAGCAGCTTGCCCAGTTCGATGCGGATAACAACGACGACCGCTACGTGAACGTTTTGCTCATAGGTGCGGACAGGCGCGCCACAAAGGGCCGCTACAATGCGGACACAATGATGATAGCCACGGTGGACACCGTGAACAACCGATTAAAGCTCACCACCCTCATGCGCGACATGCTGGTTGACGTACCCGGGCACGGGTACAGAAAGCTCAATTCCACCGTTGCGCTCGGCGGGGTTGAACTGCTGTATCAAACCATAGAACATAACTTTCATTTGAAGCTGAACGACTATGTTATGGTGGATCTTCATTCGTTTGTTGACGTTGTGGACGCGATAGACGGCGTTACCGTTGAAATGACGGCGGAGGAGATAAGCGCCGCAAACGACTGCATAGCCGGCCTTAACAAGCAGCTTGGCGTTGAATACCTTTGGGATGGGTTCATATTTGCGGACCCCGGCCCCGTGCATCTTAACGGCAAGCAGGCGCTGGGCTATGCCCGCATAAGGAAGCTGGACAGCGAATTTGTGCGCACAGGACGGCAGTTTAAGGTGCTGAACATGATATTTGCCAAGTTCCGCAAGTTCAGCGTTACCAAGCAATACGAGCTGCTTTATAAGCTGCTGCCGCTGGTTGAAACCAGCATGACCAACGATGAAATAATAGACGCCGCGGCGAAGCTGCTTTCCACCGGCCAGCGCGGGCTTATGTATTACAGGCTTCCCATTGAAGGGCTTTACCAGAACGGCAAATGGGAAAAGCACTTTGTGTTCTTCTGCGATATGGGCGCGATGAGCGTTAAGCTGAACGAGTTTGTGTTCCATAATGCGGACGAGGTCAAGGCTGCCGTTGAGCAAGCGCCCAACCCCTCCCTGCCCCCGCGCACGCCTTCGCCCGTGCTGCCCACGCCTGACGACGGCAGCAGCAGCGGCTGGAGCACCGCACCGGGCTTCGGCTGGGGAAACGAAGAATAATTAGAAGAATAATTAGTAGTAGCATGGCGGACATGTGTATGCTATAATGATACCATCAGTTGACAAGGACACACAAGGTTTTAGGGGCCAAATAGCACGGCATAGCTGTGTCGTCCTCATTTGAAAGACCTCTAGTATTCCTGCATTCGTCCTCCTTGCTCTGCCATACTCTTTGGTTCCTAAAACTCAAAGACCCTAAAGGAATTGCTTTGAGGGCAATCCAAGGCCGAGGAGCGCAGAACTACTGGAGGTAATTCAAGTGACGAGAACGCAGGAGTGTCCCAAAGCAAACCTTTAGGGCTTGTGTGCTCTTATCAACTGATGGTACAACATTCGTCTGTTTTGTGCATTTAAGGAGGTATACCATAATGGCAAACACGGTATGGAAAGACAGAAAGCGCACGTTCCTTGGCCTTCCATGGAGCTTTACCCGCTATGAACTTACCGAAGAAAAGCTGATAATAGAAACGGGTCTTTTCGGCCGCAAGGAAGAGGAGATACGCCTTTACAGAATAATGGACATAACGCTGCACAGGCCCCTTGGCCAAAGGATACTGGGCCTTGGCACAATACATCTCTGCACGGCGGACCGCTCCGCGCCGGAAATGGACATAAAGCGCATAAAAAAGCCAAAGCAGGTGCGCGATATACTTTCCGACATGGTTGAGCACGAGCGCGAGGAACGCCGCATAGGCGCGCGCGAATATCTTGGCGGCGCGGAAATGGACGATGACTGCGACTGCGGCCACGAACACTAAGCAATAAATATTTTTAATATATATGAGGTTTTTTCAATGCAGTATTTCAGCACACGGAATGCCTCGGAACGTACCTCGCCTTCGCTTGCGCTGCTCACCGGGCTTGCGCCGGACGGGGGTTTGTACGTACCCGAGGAATTGCCTGCGCTCTTTTCGGCGGGGCTTTATTCGCTTGAACGGCGGGAGCTTTTTGCCCGCGTTATAAGCGCGCTGATAGACGATATCCCCTATGAGCGCATACTTGCCGCGGTGGACGCGGGCTACGGCGGAAAATTCGATACTCCCGCCTTTTGCCCCGTTGTTAAGGCGGGGGATACGCATATACTGGAGCTTTGGCACGGGCCAACCTGCGCGTTCAAGGACATGGCGCTTTGCATACTGCCGCACCTTATGAACGCCGCGCGGGAGAAAAACGGCCTTAAGGAGGACCTTGTTATACTTACCGCCACCAGCGGGGATACCGGCAAGGCCGCGCTTGCGGGCTTTGCGGACGCGCCGCATACAAGGATAATAGTGTTCTATCCCGATGGCGGCGTGAGCGAGCTGCAAAGGCTTCAAATGGTCACCCAGCGCGGCGGGAACGTGCGCGTGTGCGCCGTGCGCGGGAATTTCGACGATGCGCAGCGCGGAGTCAAGGCCGCGCTTGAAGGCTTTGAGCACAAAGGGCTGGTTGCAAGCAGCGCCAATTCAATAAACATTGGCCGCCTTGCCCCGCAGACCGCGTATTATTTCGCCGCGTACGGGGACATGGTTGCAAACGGAACGATAGAATTCGGCCAGGGGGTCGATTTTGTTGTACCCACGGGCAACTTCGGCAACATACTTGCCGGTTACATGGCCAAACACATGGGCCTGCCCGTAGGCAAGCTTATCTGCGCATCCAATGCAAACGATGTGCTGTATCAGTTCCTCAGCGAGGGCGTATACGACCGCGCAAGCAGACAGCTTATCAAAACCGCCTCCCCCTCAATGGATATACTTATATCCAGCAACCTTGAGCGGCTGCTTTTCTTCATGGCAAACAGGGGCAGCGAGGCTGCGGACGCCGCGCTTGTGGCCTCCCTTATGGCGCAGCTTAAGGAAACGGGCCGTTATACCCTGCCTAACGACATGCTTGAGCGCATCCGCGCGCAGTTCCTCTGCGGCCGTGCGGACGACGACGCGGCGTTTGCCGCAATACGCCAAATGTGGTGCAGCTCCCATTATCTTATGGATACGCATACGGCCGTGGCATACAGCGTGTATGCCCAGCTTAAAGCAAAGGGGCTCATCACCGCGCCTGCGGTGGTTCTAAGCACAGCGTCCCCATTCAAGTTTGCCCCGGCAATGCTTAAGGCGCTTGGCGAATACGCAAACGAGAGCGGCTTTGACGCGGCGGATAAGCTTTCCGCGCTCACCGGCCTTGCTATCCCCGCAGGGCTTGGCGGCATAAGGGAGCTGAGCGTGCTGCATACGGACGTTATCGATCCCGCCGAAATGGGCGCATATATACACAGCGTATTATAAAAGGAGCATATTCATGAACAGCGAGTACCTTATAGTACACAAATCCGTCCTGCCGGACTGTTACGAGCGCGTTGTTCGCGCGCGGGAGCTTATACGCACGGGCGCGGTAAGGGAAGTGAGCGAAGCGGCGCGCATGGTTGGCATATCCCGCAGCACATATTATAAATATAAGGATTTCATATTCGCCCCCAGCGAGAACACGGCCTGCAAAAAGGCCATATTCTCCATGCTGCTCAGCCACGAACGCGGCGTGCTGGGCCGCGTGCTCAACTGCCTTTCCGATAAGGGCGCAAACATATTGACAATCATGCAGAATCCGCCCATAGGCGAACGCGCAAGCGTTATTATAAGCGCGGACATAACCGGCCTTACCGATGGCATAGACGCAATAATTGCCGCCCTGTTTTCAATAGGCGGCGTGGAGCGCGCTGGTCTATTGGACGTGGAGTAAGTCAATGGCAAGCGGCACAGAGCAAAAGCATACCGCCTTATTCGGCCGTTCTCCCGAGGCCGTGCTTTCAGCGCCCGGCAGAACGGAGCTTTGCGGCAACCATACGGACCATCAATCCGGCCGCGTTATAGCCGCGGCGATCAGGCGCAGCATTACCGCCGCCGTTTCACCGCGCGCGGACGGCAAATGCCTGCTGCATACGGATATTGGCGCATTTGAGGTGACCCTATCCACCCTTGCGCCCGCCCAAGGCGAAAGGGGCGCATCCGCTGCGCTCGTGCGCGGCGTTGCCGAGTATTTTGCGGCGCATTCGCTGAACATCGGCGGCTTCAACGCGGCAATAGAATCGGATATACCCATAGGCAGCGGGGTTTCATCTTCAGCAGCGTTCGAGGTACTTATAGGCCGCATATTCAATGCGCTGTATAACAACGGTTCCGCGGAGCCGATGACAATCGCTCTCGCGGCACAGTACGCGGAAAATGCGCACTTCGGTAAGCCCTGCGGCTTGATGGATCAGGCGGCGTGCGCGCTGGGCGGGGTGCAGTTCATAGACTTTTTTGATAATGCCGCGCCGAACGTAAGCGCGCTTGAATGGCCGTTTACAAACGATTTTGCAATATATATCATAAACACGGGTTCAAGCCATGCGGACATGGCGGATGCTTATACCCAAATTACCGCGGATATGAAAAGCGTCAGCGATATTCTTGGCGTGGACAGGCTTGGCCATGCAGATGAGGCCGAATTCATGCGCCGCCTTGGCGAAATACGCAGGGCTGCTGGCGACCGCACAGCGATGCGCGCACTGCACTTTTTCGGCGAAAACGCCCGCGTGGGCGATATGGCTGCGGCAATACGCTCGGCGGATGCGGCGGCGTATGCGCGCATAATGCGGCAAAGCGCGGCTTCGAGCGAATCCCTTTTGCAGAACATATTCACACCCGCTCAGCAGGACAGGAGCTTAGCCATAGGCATAGCGCTCGCGCGGCGGTATCTTGACCCGATTGGCGGTGTCGCCCGCGTTCACGGCGGCGGCTTTGCGGGCACAATGCAGGCGCTTGTTCCATGCGGCGCGGAGGACGGCTTCACGCGGTATATGGAAAGCTTTTTCGGCAAAGGAAGCGTTATTCGGGCAATATAAAGGACACATAATAAACGGCTGTTTAATGGGCGGTCATAAAACAGTTAATGGAGCGTATCGGCACAATCTCATGCCAGCATGCTATGTAACGGGATGCAGCCCCTTGGCTCTCCCTTTGGGAGAGCTGTCACCGCAGGTGACTGAGAGGGCCTTGCAGTCTTTTTGAATAATTGGTATGGTCATTGGTTACCCTCTCCGTCCTCGCTACGCTCGGCCACCTCTCCCAAAGGGAGAGGCAAGATGTTTTCCCGGGTACTTCTCCCCTTCAGGCACTCGCTGCACTCGGCCACCTCTCCCAAATGGAGAGGCAAGATGTTTTCCCGGGTACTTCTCCCATTCGGGCACTCGCTGCGCTCGGCCACCTCTCCCAAGAGGAGAGGCAAAGGATGCTCACACGGTACACCAAAAGGTGTATAAAAGTGCGTCCTTAAACCGGTTTGACAAATTCCATCATTAACAGGAACAGCAGATCATAATGCTGTTCCTGTTAGCTGTCTTATGATGCGCGCCCTTTAAGCCGCTTTTGTGATATGCAGCGATAGCTTTACGCTATTTCCAGCGCAAGCTCCATCATTTCAGTGAAGGTGTTCTGCCGCTGCTCCGCGTCAAGCGCCTCGCCCGTAACAAGGCTATCGGATATGGTGCAGATGCAAAGGGCGTTTTTGCCCGCGCGCGCGGCGTTTAGATAAAGCGCGGCCGCTTCCATTTCTATTGCCAGCACGCCCATCTTCTGCCAATCCATGGTGTTCATGGAATCGTTATAGAAGGTGTCGCTTGAAAGCACGGTGCCGACCTCGTAATCAAGGCCCATCCTGTCCGCCTGCGCGGTTGCGGCGCGGAGCAGCTCCCAGCTTGCAACGGGGGCAATGGTTCCGCAAAGGCCGTATTGCGAGGCGTAGCCGGAATTGGTGCAGGCTCCCATGCCCAGCACAATGCTCCTCAGCTTGGCCTTTTCGCTTATCGCGCCCGCGCTGCCCACGCGGATTATGTTCTCCACGCCATAGAAATTGAAAAGCTCATATGAGTATATGCCCATGGAGGGCATGCCCATGCCGCTGGCCATAACGCTTACGCGCTTGCCCTTATATGTGCCGGTGTAGCCCTGTATGCCGCGCACGTTGTTCACAAGCACAGGGTTTTCAAGGTATGTTTCCGCAATGAATTTGGCCCTCAGCGGGTCGCCCGGCATAAGCACGGTCTTTGCAAAGTCGCCCGGTTTGGCGGAAATGTGCGGTGTAGGTGTGTTGCTCATGTAATTATTCCTCCCATTGTTATTTTATATAAATTCATTGTTCGTCCTCGTCATCCGCGCCGGCGTATTTATCAACCAACTGCGAAACTTCATCGTCCGCGGGCAGCGCGGTCACGCGCTCAAGCGAGCGGTTTATTTTATGCGTCCGCGCGCCTATCAGCCTGCCCAGCTCCTCGTCCGCAAGGCGCAGCCTGTCCCGCGTTTTGGCAAGCGTTTTTTCAAACGATGCAAATTCGGTCTTTACAGCGCCCAGCACCTTCCAAACCTCCCCGCTGCGCTTTTGTATTGCAACAGACTTGAAGCCCATCTGCAAGCTGTTCAAAAGGGCGGCCATTGTGCTTGGCCCGGCTATGCTCACGCGGTATTCCCGCTGTATCGGCTCCATCAGGTTAAGCCGCAAAACCTCTGCATACAGCCCCTCCGTAGGCAGGAACATAACCGCAAACTCCGTTGTATACGGCGGGTTGATGTATTTTTTCGCTATGTCTGCGGCAAATTCCTTTATTCTGCCCTTCAGCACGGCCTGCGCTGCCTTCACTGCGTCCGCATTGCCCTGCTCGTATGCATCCATCAAATTTGTGTATGCATCGGCGGGGAACTTTGAATCTATCGGCAGCAGCACCGTTCCGTCGTCCGCGGGAAGCTTTATTGCGAACTCCACGCGCTCGTTGGTGGCCTGCTTCACCTTTGCGTTCACTTCATATTGTTCGGGCGCCATCATTTCGCCCAATATCGCCCCAAGCTGAATTTCGCCCAGTATGCCGCGGGTCTTTACGTTTGAAAGCACCTTTGAAAGATCCCCCACGCCGGACGCAAGCGTCTGCATTTCGCCAAGGCCCTTATAAACCTGCTCCAGCCGCTCGCTCACCAGCGCAAAGGAGCGCGAAAGCTTATCCTCCAGCGTTTTTTGCAGCTTTTCATCCACTATGCTGCGCATTTCGTCCAGCTTTTTGCCGTTATCCTCGCGTATGTCGGCAAGCTGACGCTCCACGCTGCGGCGTATCTGCTCCATGCGCTGCGCGTTTTCAAGTGCGAATGTTTTGAACCGCTGTTCCTGATTGAGCGTATCGCGCTGATATTCGTTCAGCAGCGTTTCCCCAACGGCATTTATGCTGCGGCGCGTATTTTCGCTCACCTCCGCACGCAGTGCGCGCTGTTCATCCAGCATGTCCCGCTTCAGGCGGTCAATCTCCCGTGCTGTGTCCCTTCGGCCGCTGATAAGCAGTATTACAAGCGCAAAATTAGCTATGCCAACTATCAGCACGGCTATAAGCAGCGCCTCTGTCATATCTTATCCCCTCCCCGATGCGCCGTTAAAAGCGCAGCCTATCGCCGTATTTATCGGCAATGTAGCCGGTGGACGGATCTATCGCGTTCATATACGGCCTGCCGTCAATGTGCCGCCGTATGTTTTCCGCGGCTATCTCTATCATCCTGCGCTTTGTTTCGGCAAGGTGGAAAAAGCCCGAAACGTGCGGCGTTATAAGGCAGTTTTCAAGCCCCCACAGCGGGCTTTCCTTATCAAGCGGCTCATGCGCGGCAACGTCAAGCCCCGCCAATATGCCGCGCTCCGCTATCGCCTTGGCAAGGGCGGCTTCGTCAATGGCATTGCCGCGGCCTACGTTTATCACTATGCAGCCTTCCTTAAGCATTGCTATACGCTCGGCATTGAGCATGTTCACCGTTTGCGGCGTGTTGGGAAGCGCCATGCCTATAATGTCCGCACGCGGTAGTACGCTGTCCACGTTCTCGCTCAGCACCAGCTCGTCTATATAGTCCGGCTTATGCGCATCCGTGCGGCGCACGCCTATCGTGTATGCCCCAAGCAGCTTCAGCTTGCGTGCAAATTCGCCGCCTATGTCCCCAAGGCCCAGTATCACCGCCGTTGAACCGGCAATGCTCCTTACGCTGCCCATGTCCTTCCATTCATGCTTATGCTGGTTGTCCCTGTATTGATGCATGCGCTTCATAAGGCAAAGCAGCATGGCAAGCATATGCTCGCTTATTGCAAGGCCGAACGCGCCGGTGGTGTTGGTTATGGCGCAGCCTTCGGGCAGCTTGCCAATGTAGCCGTCCGTTCCCGCGGTAAAAAGCTGCATCAATTTAAGCTCCTTTGCATATTGCAGCAGCGCAGCGTTAACGTTGCCGAATATTATCTCCTTGTCCGCCATCATATCCGCCGTAACGTCGTCCGCCGCGGCATATGTAAACTCCGCCCCGGGTGCGGCGGCCTCTATGATTGCCCGTTCCTTATCGTCCATAGGCACGGTAACAAGTATTTTCATCTTACATGCTCCTTAGTATCAAAATTTTCGTATTCCACGCGCGCAAGCGTAAGCCCGTGCGCGGGTGCGGTGGGGCCTGCAAAATCCCGCCTGCCCGTTTCAAGTGCGCGCGCAATGCCGTCCATGTTCCTGCCCTGGCCGTATTGCAGCATTGTGCCCACCATTATGCGCACCATGTTGTATAAAAAGCCGCTGCCTGCCACGTCGTAAACAAGCAGGCCGTTTTCCTCGTTCCAGCAGGATTCGTATATCGTCCTTACGGTGGTCTCCGGCGTAACGCCGACCGCCATGAAGGCGTTGAAATCATGCTGCCCAAGAAACATTGCCGCGGCCTCGTTCAGCTTAGCCTTATCCAGCCGCCAATGGTAATGCAGCGCGGTGTTGCGGGTAAAGGGGCAGTCGTGCGGCGTATTCAGCACGCGGTAACGGTAATGCTTGCGCACCACGTCGAAGCGGGCATGGAAGCGCGGCTCGGCCTCGTCCGAATACACAACGCGTATATCCTTCGGCAGCCCAGTGTTCAGCGCGAACGCGAACTTTTCCGCCGGTATGCGGCAGTCCGTGTCAAAATGGGCTACCTGCGCCGCGGCGTGAACGCCGCTGTCCGTCCGTCCCGATGCATGGAGCGCGCATTTGTGTCCGGTCAGCTTGGCAAGCTCCTCCTCCATCACCTGCTGTATACCAAGCCCGGTAAGCTGCCGCTGCCAGCCCGCGTATGCCGTGCCGTCGTATTGAATTATCATGCGCACGCGCCGCGTCATATCGGGTATACCTCCCCGCTCTGTGTCTGTATAAAGCAAAGCTCAATTTCGCCGTCTATCAAATATATTGTCATAACGCCCTTTTCGCATTGATAGAGCAGTATGCTCACCTCTCCACGCCTGTCCATATCCGCCGCAAAGCCCGCCTGTTTGGCTGCGGACACCATCAGCTCCGCTTCGGCTGCGTCTTCGCTTCCGGAAAGCACTTCGCGTATTGTTGAATCCGCTTTGCCGCCAAGTATATAAAGATCGTCCCCCCGCATGGAGTAACCGTGCGCATTCAGCTCGTTTGCAACGGCCTCAAGCGGATCGTTTTTGCTTATTATGCCGCTCCACACCGCCGCGGCAATTATTATCCCCACGGCTATAAGGGTGAGCATTGTGCGCGTATGCCGCTTCACGGTAAAAGCTTCTGCGCGGCTATTGTCAGCGCGGTAAGCGCCGCGAACGCCGCCGCCGCCACGCCATCCCCGCGGCCGAATTTGAGCACGTTCATGCGCGTTCTGCCCTCCCCGCCGTGATAGCAGCGGCTTTCCATTGCCATGGCAAGCTCGTCCGCCCGGCGGAACGCGCTGACGAACAGCGGCACCAGTATGGGTATCATGTTCCTTGCGCGCTTTATAAGGTTGCCGGATTCAAAGTCCGCCCCGCGCGCCATCTGCGCCTTCATTATCTTGTCCGCTTCTTCAATAAGCGTGGGTATGAAGCGCAGCGCAATGGTCATCATCATCGCAAGCTCATGCGCCGGAAAGTGGATTTTGCTCAGCGGCATAAGCAGCCGCTCAAGCCCATCCGTCAGCGCAATGGGCGTTGTGGTCAGCGTCATAAGGCTTGTGCCGACAAGCAGCAGCACGAGCCTGAGCGTTATATACACGCTCTGCTTTATGGCCTCATCCGTAATGCTTATTATCCAGAAGGCGATTACGGTTTTGCCCGTGCGCACCATAAAAAGGTTCACTATGAACATGAACACCAGCAAAAACCTTATCGGCTTTAACGAGCGTATAACGTAGCCGAAGGGCACGCGCGCAAGATATATGCATATTGCCGCAAAAAGCGCGGGTATTATGAACACCGGCGTTTTGGTAACAAGGAATACTATCACTATATACGCAATCATGCCCAGCAGCTTCGTGCGCGGATCAAGGCGATGTATGGCGGAATTGCCCGGGAAATATTGGCCCAGCGTAATATCCTTTATCATGCCCGGCCTCCTTTTGAAAGGAGCTTGAGCAGCGCCAGCTCCATCTCCTCTATTTCATATATATTTTCGGGAATGTCTATTCCGCGCTTTCTCAGCTCCATGCCCAGCTTTGATACCTGCGGCACGTCAAGGCCGATTGAGGTGAGCAGTTCGCTCTGCGCAAACACATCCCGCGTTTTGCCCTCCATAATAAGCCTGCCGCCGTTCATCACGGCTACGCGCTCCGCCCTGTCCGCCATATCATCCATAGAATGGGACACCATAAGCACCGCGCAGCCCAATGACGCGCGAAGGTTATCTATTGTATCCAATATGGCCTTCCTGCCTAGCGGGTCAAGCCCTGCCATGGGTTCGTCAAGCACCAGATATTTGGGCTTCATGGCTATTATTCCCGCCAGCGCCGCGCGCCGCTTTTCGCCACCGGAAAGCTCAAACGGGGACTTCGCCGCGAACTTTTCCGACGCAAGGCCAACGAGCGCCATCGCTTCATGCGCGCGCTCAAGCGCTTCCTCTTCCCCTATGCCCATGTTCTTAACGCCGAAGGCGACGTCCTTTTCAACGCTTTCCTCAAAAAGCTGATATTCGGGGTATTGGAATACCATGCCCACAAGCTTTCTTCCCTCCATGCGCTGCTTTTTATCCGCCATGTCGAACCCATCGACGTGTACGGTGCCGCTGTTGGGCTGAAGAAGGCCGTTAAGCTGCTGCACAAACGTGCTCTTGCCGCTGCCGGTATGGCCTATGAGCCCAAGGAATTCGCCGTCCTCTATCCTAAGGCTTATGTCTGTAAGGGCGGCCTTTGTTATTGCGCTGCCCTGCATGTATGCATAATTCAGTTTTTCGACAACGATAGGCATATTGCTTGCGCCATTTCCTCCACGCTGAGTATACTTTTCGGCAGGTTTGCGCCGTGCGCGTTCAGCCTGTTTGCAAGCTGCTGCATCACCGGCACGTCCAGCCTGTGCTTATGAAGAAGCTCATCCTGACTGAACACCTCTTTGGGTGTACCTTCAAGTATCAGTTCGCCCCCGCTCATAACGGCCACGCGGTCCGCGCCTATGGCTTCCTCCATATATTGGGTTATCATAACAACGGTTATGCCGTTTTCCTTATGCAGCTTTGTCACAAGGTCTATTATGTCCCTGCGCCCTTTGGGGTCCAGCATGGCCGTGGCCTCGTCCAGCACAAGCACCTTGGGCTGCATGGCAAGCATGCCCGCAATGGCTATCCTTTGCTTCTGCCCGCCGGAAAGCATATTGGGCGCGCTGTGCGCGTATTTTTCCATGCCCACGGCGGCCAGCGCCCTGTCCACCCGCGCGCGTATCTCGTTCCCCGGCACGCCTATGTTTTCCGGCCCGAAGGCAACGTCCTCTTCAACAATGGTGGTAACAAGCTGATTATCCGGATTCTGGAACACCATGCCCACCCTTTGGCGTATGCTGAGCGTGTCCGCCTCGTCCGCCGTGTCCATGCCGTCCACCAATACTTTTCCCTCCGTGGGCAAAAGCAGCGCGTTAAGATGCTTTGCAAGCGTGGATTTGCCGCTGCCGTTATGCCCAACCACCGCCACGAACTCGCCGTCGTTTATGGTAAGGGACACGTTGTTCAGCGCCTTTGCCGCCGCGTCCTCGTATGCGTAGGATACGTTCTGTATCTCTATCAAGCCCGTTTCACCTTCTTTTCCCGTGCGGATAACGCACATTCATATCCAACGTATGATTATACCATTAGTTTGCAAGCGCGCACAACCCCCAACCTGACGGCAAAAAAGCGGGCAGGATCGCTCCCGCCCGCTTAATATGCGCTTTGTCCTATTCGGTTTTATCTGCCGGAGGTCTGCTGGGATATGCCCTTGATGGTCTTTATTACCCAGTCGAAATCCGCGCTCTGTATAACCGCACCGCAATACTGGCACTTGGCCGTGGCGTTCAGATCCAGCGGAGCGCCGCAGTTCGGGCAATTCTTTGCCGCGTCCTCGGTGCGCTCAAAGCTCTTGGCGCCCTTGGTGCGGATCATGGTCCATTCGTATGTCATGAACTTCTCCGCGGTCTTGCTGCCGCTCACCACTGCGCCGGTAGCATCGTCCACGGTGTAATCCTTTATCCTTACCCTTACAAGTGCGGTAACAATGTCGTGCTTATCGTCCTGGCCAAAGCCCGTAAGGTCAACGCCAAGCACCGCTATATCGTCCACGTAGTTGGTCTTGCCCGCCTTTATAAGGCTGTTAAGCTGCGCATTGAACTGGTTGAAGATGGCGTCGTCCATGCCGGTGCGCATCTCTTCCCAGGTTTTGTTCTGCCAGCATTCCTGCATCCTTACATACAGGTTGCCAATCTTTTCCTTCATCTTTTCTTCGCTGAAGGCGGGATCCTGCTTCTTCAGATCCTCTATGGTCATGGGCAGCACTGTGCGCTGCGCGCCCGCAATACGGCTTCCGCCGCTGCTGCCGCTTCCGCCCTTCTTATTCTTGCCGGACACTATGACCATTATTAAAACTATTGCGGCAACGGTAATGGTAGTGCCAAGGCCCCATTCCCCGCCGCCTCCCGATGAAGAGGAATAGTCGCTGCTGCTCCAATCACTGCTGCTCCAATCGCTTCCGCTGCTGCTCCAGTCGCTTCCGCCGTAATCGCTTCCGCCGGAAAAGCTTCCCGCATCGGCAATGCCGGGCACGGGGGATACCATTATCGCCAGCACCAGCATAAGCGCCATCGCAAGGGCCAAGAACCTTTTATCCATTGCTTCGCTGTCCTTTCATACACAAAAGTTGTTAAATCCGTTAATAAACGCATCTATATGTATCATTATAATCCATATCGCTCGTCCGTGTCCATAGTTTTTACTTCTCATAATGTTCATGTTGTGTTAAAATGGAATAAACTCAACAGTCAGGAGGTATCGTATATGTTCTGCCCCAAATGCGGAAGCAATGTTCCCGATTCAACCAAATTCTGTCCCACCTGCGGCGCGCTCCTTGCAGACGAAGCTCAGCAGGCTCCCGCGACCGAACCCCAGCCGCAGCCGCAGTATCAGCCCCAGCAGCCCGTTTATCAGGCCGCACCCGCTGACAACAACCCCGCCGCGCTGAAGGTCAGCCAATTCTTCTGGCTCGACTTTTTGACAGGCATCCCCCTCGTAGGCTTCATACTCACGCTGGTATGGGGCTTTGGCGGCGACGTAAACGAAAACAAGCGCAATTATTGCCGCGCAAAGCTTGTTTGGCTGCTTATAGGCATTGCCGTTACCGTTATATTCACCATAATAGCGGTGGCAGGCGGCGGACTTGCGGCGCTTATCTACGAACAATATTGATAAATTGAAAATACCGCATATGATAAGGCTCCTTTACGGGAGCCTTGTTCGCCCGAAAAGGAGACAGATTATGTATAACACAACGCCCATAACCGGCGTATATGCTTCCGCGCTGAGCGCGCTTGGCATTGAACCCGCAGCAGGGACTCAGGCGCCCATAGCCGCGCTCGATAAGCTTTGCAAAAAGGCCTTCGGCGGCGAAAAGGCGGACAGGCTGCTGCTTTATAATCCGGACGCGGTGGCCCTTTGGCTTTTCCAAAAATACAATGAAATGTTCACCGATGCGCAGCTTGCAAGCAGCATAATGCTGCCGCTTTTAAGCGTTATGCCCAGCGTAACGCCGGTTTGCTTCGCTTCCATGTACACGGGCCTTATGCCCGCGGAGCACGGCATAAGGGCATACGTTAAGCCGGTTTTGAGGTGCAACACCATATTTGACGACCTTGTTAAGGCCGGCAAGCGCGTTGCGCTCGTTTCCACCAGCAACGACAGCATATCCATGATATTCCTCAAGCGGAACATAGATTATTATATTTACGATACCGTGGACGAGGTAAACGCAAAGGCCATGGAGCTTATAGAAAAGGACTGCTACGACGTGATGGTGGTTTACAACGGCAATTACGATGGCATAATGCACAAATTCGGCACCGAATCGGAAGAAGCCATTGCCGCGCTGAAGGCAAACCTTGCGTTCTATTGCAGGCTTGTGGGCGCAATAAAGCAGCACTGGGCGCAGCACAACACGTTATATGGCTTTATGCCGGACCATGGCTGCCACGAAATAGACGGCGGCTGCGGCGCGCACGGGCTGGACATGGAGGAGGACATGAACATAGTCCACCTTTACGGCTGCAACGCAAGGAAATAAGCTTTAGGCATGCAAAAAGGCTCTTTCGCGCTGAAAGAGCTTTTTTAATATCTGTACTCAGTCCAAATCCTTCCTGTATATCTTCACAAGGCGCTTGCCTTCCTTATACATCTCGTCGTCCTCATGTATCATTGCCATGCCAACGTAGCGGCAGCCGGCATACTCCATGGTTTTATAGGATGCGGCATTATCCGGCACGCAGGTTATGAACACATGGCCAAGATTGTGCTTTTTGGCAAGCTTGAACAGCAGCCTGCACGCCTTTGCGGCGTAATGCCGCCCGCGGAAGTTTTCGTCTATGCCGTAGCCTATGTTGCCGCCTATATACAGCCCCTCCGTATGCCCTATGCGCAAATCGCACACGCCTATCGCCATGCCGTTCATAAGGCATATATCGAATTTATATGCAGGCACGAACTTCTTTTCGGGTATTGCGTCCGTCATGCGGCTCACGCGCAGCATTATCTCGCCATCGCTTAAATCGCTTGTGTCATAAAAAATATTGCCGCGGTTGCTATGGCAGTCCATCCATATGAACAGGTTGCCGTTTTCGCGCTTTTCCATTATGCCGCCGTTGGCAAGCGCAATCTTTACGGATGCCGTATTGCCTTCGTGTATGGTAACGAGCGCCTTGTCTATGCCAAGCTTGGCGCATTCCTTCAGCGCGGCTGAAAGCATCAGCTTGCCGTAGCCCTTGCCGCGCGCTTCCGGGCGGATGGCATAGCCCATGTTGCCGCCGTCCTGCCTGAGCCTATCGGTCAAAAAATGCCTTATCTTGACCAGGCCCACGGGGCATGAATCAACATAGAAGAAGAAAAACGTCTGCGGCACTTTGAAGCCATCGTACACTTCGGTTTTGAGCGATTCGGCATAGCGCTTTTCAAGCCACGCTTTGTATTCATCGTATGAAAGGCCGCGCGCATCGTTCATCAGCCCGTTTTCGTCCGCGGGTATGCTTTGCAGCATGTCGTATATATCCCGTCCGCAAGCGGCGCTGAGTTTTATAAGTTCCGTATTCATATCAAAAAGCCTCCATACCGAATATTTTTGCAATTATACCATCCTGCCGCTACCCATGCAAGCGCAAATGATATTTTGCAAACGAAAAAGAGAGCCGCCCTATGGCAGCTCCCTTTATTTATCGCTTTATATTTGGCGGTTTATCAGACGATACCCTGAGCCATCATAGCATCGGCAACCTTCTTGAAGCCCGCGATGTTGGCGCCGGCAACCAGGTTGTAGCCAAGACCGGCCTCAGCGGCGGCCTTCTCGGAAGCGGCATGGATGTTGACCATGATGTGGTGCAGCTTCTCGTCCACTTCTTCGGGCTTCCAGGTCAGGCGCTCGGAGTTCTGGCTCATTTCAAGGCCGGAAACGGCAACGCCGCCCGCGTTAACAGCCTTGGAAGGCGCAACGATGAGACCCTTGTCCATCAGGAAGTACAGGGCTTCGTTGGTGGTGGGCATGTTGGCAACTTCGATGTAGTACTTCAGGCCGTTGGCGATCATCTGCTCGGCTTCCTTCATGCCGATTTCGTTCTGATACGCGCAGGGCATGCAAACGTCGACCTTCTGGCCCCAGGGCTTCTGGCCGGGGAAGAACTGTACGCCAAACTTGTCGGCATAGTCCTGAACCTTGTTGCGGCCGCTGTTGCGCATGTCGAGCATGTAGTTGATCTTCTCTTCGGTCACTACGCCGTCGGGATCGTAGATGTAACCGTCGGGGCCGGCCAGGGTGACGACCTTGGCGCCCAGCTGAGCAGCCTTCTTGCAGACGCCCCAAGCCACGTTGCCGAAGCCGGAGATAGCAATGGTCTTGCCTTCAATGGTGTCGTTCTCGTGCTTGAGAACTTCGCACAGATAATACACCGCGCCGAAGCCGGTAGCTTCCGGACGGAAGGGGCTGCCGCCGAAGGAGGGAGCCTTGCCGGTGAGAACGCCGTTCTCATAGGCGCCGCGGATGCGCTTATACTGGCCGAACAGG
>ULQM01073210.1_pt1 | contig 18597 bp, 16 predicted proteins | sample 1954451 | NCBI WGS metagenome assembly ULQM01 (sample SAMEA4835655, study PRJEB28245) | human gut metagenome | biome: gut microbiome; material: fecal sample | place: Denmark | collected 2008 | reverse complement strand
ATATTGACCAGAGCCGTTTCGGCAGTGGGGAGCATAAAGCGATTTTTGGTTTTATCCTCCCCCTCAAGCCAATAGACTTCGTCCAGAAACTTGGGGAACTGTCCCGACCCGAGTCCGCAATTATATCCCAGCTGATGAGGAGGAAGTATAAATTCATAGCCGTCCGCAAGGTGCTCGTTCACAAAGAAATTAAGCAGCGCCCACTCCAGAACGGCCCCTTTCCCGCGATAAAGCCAAAAGCCCCCGCCGGAAAGCTTCACGCCGCGGTCATAGTCGATAAGATTGAGTTTCGTGCACAGATCCACGTGATTTTTCGGTTCGAAGCCGAACTCGGGCTTTTTACCGGAAAGCTTTATCACGGCGTTGTTTTCTTTTCCTCCGGCAACCAGATCCTCATCCGGCATATTGGGAAGTGAGAGCAGAAACTCGTTGATTTTTTCAGAAAAAACGCTGAGCTTCTCATCTCCGGCGGCTATCTCATCTCCAAGCTGTCTCATTTCTTTGAAAAGAGACTCTACGTCTTCGCCGGCTTTTTTCCTAGCCGGCACGGAAGCGCTGACTTTATTCCTCTGCGCCTTCAGAGCTTCTATATTCTGAAGCAAAGCCTTTCTTTCTCCGTCCATTCGGAAGAACGAAGAAAAATCAACTTCAAAGCCCTTTTTCCTGAGCGCATTCCTGACATACTCGGGATCATTCCTAATAAGATTAATGTCTATCATATACTCTCCTCAAAAACTATATTATATCTATTCCCGCATTTTTCATAAGTTTCAGAGAAATAGCGGTAAATTCTTCTTTTCCGTGGACGGGGGCGTCGAATGTGGAAACGCAGTTTTTCAGCAGCCTGACAGGCACCGTCATATCGTACTGATCGTAAAAGCCTTTCAGGGTAAGCGCAAGCTGAAGGACGCATATATCGGTGCAGACTCCCGCTATCACAACTTCATCGTACTTTTTAAGATCGGTCTCGGTACTCAGCGCAAAAAAACCGTTGGTGCTGTTTTTGTACACTATCCTCGTCGCATACGGAACGAGCTGCCCGATAACTTCGCTTTCTTCCGGACTGACGCAGTGAACGGGATAAGAAAGAAATTCCCTGCTGTTTTTATTATGCTTGTCCGCAAGGAATATTACGTCGCCGTCATGCGAGTCAAGATACCCGATTATTCCGGGGACGATTGCCGCCGAAGAAGGATCAGCCAGAGCGCCTTCCTCTATAAACCCTTTTATCATATCCACTATAAGAATAAGTCTTTTCATTTCAGTTCCTTCTTTACGGTTTCACGGTGACGGACCAGTTTTCTCTCGAAGGGATTCCACAGATTAAGTATGTTGTTATTGAATACCAGCTCGGGATTGCTTTCAACTTCCCTGATACCGTCCTTTTTAAGCTCTATTATATTTTGTCTGAGGATCATTGCCAAAGCCCCCGACATCCTGTATTTTTCTCTGCACCCCACGATTCCGAGTTCCAGCCCCGTAGGATGTTTGACCTCCCTGAGTATTTTTAAAAGCACTCCCGGATAAAGTCTTCCGCCGCTTTTATGAAGAAACTTGCTGATCGTCGGGAATGACAACCCGAAAGCCGCCACTTCGTTTTCTTCGTTTACGACCAATGTAAGATACCTCGTGTTGATCACAAGCAAAAACTGATCGGCAAGCTGACTTCTGAGCTTCGGGGACAAAGGCACGGTCCCGGGCAGAACTGAGTAACATTCGTCATAACAGTCCAGAATGGCGTGCATCCATTTTTCCTTCAGCTCTTTTTTGGGAAGCCCGTTGAGAACCTTCAGTCCGTAGCGTTTTTCCGCAATCTGAGCCACCCTTTCGACCTTTTCCGGCACCTCGTCGGGAATAGTTATCCTGTACTCCAGCCACTCATTTTCCTGAGTGTATCCCGCCTCATTGAAATGCTTCCGATAATACGGATAATTATAATAAGTGGCAAAGGTAGCGTCAAGGTCAAAGCCGTCAAACAGATACCCTTCCCTGTCCATATCGTTGAAGCCGTAAGGTCCGTGGACCAGCTCCATGCCCTCTTCCTCGGCGTACTTCTCCACCGCGGCAAGCAACGCCCTGAAAACCTCGGCGTCGTCTATGGCGTCGAAACGGGAAAAGCGCATGGCCTTTTCATTATGGATCTCGTTGCTTTTCAGCTGTATGAGCCCGCATATCCTGCCGGCAATGACTCCGTCCTTATAAGCTAAAAAATAACGGGCTTTGCACTCTTCAAAGCTGACATTCTTTTCCGGATTCAGAAGATTGATCTCGTCTGAAAAAAGACAAGGCACGTAATGCGTACAGTTTTTGTACAGTTTATTCGGAAAATCGACAAACTTTCTGAAAAGCCGTTTATCCGAAGGGAAAATTTCTCTGATTTCTATCATTATCCGCTTCTCCTTTTGATCGGAACAGGTTTAGGTATAAATAAAAATAAATAATTCCGAAGTCTGTTTTTAAATAGCAAAACCGTGTTGCTTCACCTCCGGGAAAGCAACCGCCATTCCTCATTTCAGTCTTTTGCAGAGACTTTATCCGATCACGATAAGCATACCACAATTTTTTCACTTTGACAAGCGTCAAAAACTCCTTTGTGCAAAAAAACAGACGCCGACCGTTATGTCAAAGGACTATCGGGCTGAGCGTAATGACGAAGTCCTGATCGTACCGGCCGGCGTCCGCAAAAAAAACCTTGCGGTCATTTTTCCGTAATTTAATTTTTATCCGTATAATATTGTGCCTGAGCATTCCAAAGTTTGAAATATTCGCCGCGGACGTCAGAAAGCAGCCGTTCATGAGAACCGTGCTGAATTATCCTGCCCTTGGAAAATACGGCTATTTCGTCACAGAACTTGCATGAGGACAAACGGTGACTGATATATATTGCCGTTCTGTTTTTGGCTATCTCATCAAACTTCGAGTATATTTCCGCCTCTGCAATGGGATCGAGGGCGGCTGTAGGCTCATCGAGAACAAGGATCGAAGCCTTCTTATAAAGCGAACGCGCTATGGCTATTTTCTGCGCCTCTCCTCCAGACACCGATACGCCGTTGTTATCGAGTTCTTTATACAGACAGGTATCAAGTGTTTTCAGACTTCTTTGCTTTGAAAGGTCGAGCCCGACTTCCCTCAGACATTCTTTGACCTCAGTCTTATCGTAGCTGCAGCTTCCCGCAACATTTTCTCCCAAAGGCAAAGCAAACAAAGAAAAGTCCTGAAAAACCACGGCGAACATTTTCATATATTCTTCGTAGTCGTAATCTTTTATATCCGTACCGTTAAGAAGGATCCTTCCTTCGGTGGGATCATAAAGGCGCGCGAGCAGTTTGATGAAAGTAGTTTTGCCGCTGCCGTTCACTCCCACTATCGCCGTTTTCTTGCCGGCGACTATACTGAAGGAAATATTACGAAGTGCATAGTCTTCTGCTCCGGGGTACCTGAACGATACGTTTTCGAACCTTATCTCATTGACAATGCCTTCTTCGGTACTCCGGTTCCCTTTGTGCATTTTTTCGGGAAGAGCGAGGAAGTCGAAAGTATTTTTAAGGAAATCGGCATTGATACCCAGCCGTTCTGCGGTCTTCATCAGCGCGACCACGCCGCCGAAAACTCCTGTCACCGCTCCGATATACTGAGTTACATCGCCTATCCCGAACGCGCCTCCGTAAGCTTTCAGGCAGACGAACAGATAGATGACCAAAATGGCGATGACCAAGATGCCGTCTGCCGCGGCTCCCAGAATACCCATGCTCCCGCGTGCTTTTTTTGCTATCAAAGACGCCACGCCGAAGCCGTTGCATCCCTCCAGATAAGGATTGCACAAATTTTCCTGCTGCTTATAAATTCTCTGATCCACGGCACGCTGATTTTCAAGTACCAGAAAACCGAAGAAACCGAATACCCTGTTACTGAGACGGGCACCGGCAGCATAATCCGACCATGTTTTTTCCGATCTGCCCATAAGAAAAGAGGACAAAATTGCCGAACCGAGAAGTACGGCCGGAATTATGACCGACATAAATGGACTGTTGAGAAAGACAAGCGCACCCGCGTCTTCGGGAACCGCTTTTAAAAATAATGTTACGGAAAGTCCGACGCCGCCCAATATTCTGAACAATGAATTGAGAGCCTCGGTAAAGTATTTGATCGTTATGGAAACGCCGTAACCGGACCACATGGTATTCTGAGCTATCTGCTGATACATATCGATCGCTTTTGCGCTTTCGATATCCAGATAGTCCACTGAGCTCATTTTTTTCATGAATATTTTTTTGGAGTTCAGAGCGGAAATCTCGTTTTCGTATTCATGCCAACGTGTGAGCAACGCGGTGATAAAAGAGGTCAGGGTCGTTGCGGCAAGTAGCCAAAGCACAAGGTGCAGCAAAACTTCGGGATCTCTGTTTGCGGAAAGTTCCTGTATTATTCTTGCCGAAAACCATAAAGTCACATAAGGGCTGCACGCGGAAAACAACGAACTCGATACGGAGGAAAAAAAGTACGCCCGGAGTTAGTCTTACGACCATTTTCAGTGCTTTCAAATTCGCCGAAAAAACGCCGCTGTGAACTGAAGAACTTTTATTTTTATGCTTCGACATTCTTTTCCCCCTCCTCTTTGTAGTAACTGCTTTGCACGTTGAAAAGATAAGAGTAGCCGCCGTTAAGAGAGAGAAGGTAATCGTGAGTTCCTTCTTCGGCGATCTTGCCGTCCTTAAGAAAGAGGATCCTGTCGCAGAAACGAGTCGAGGCCAGACGGTGAGAAACAAAAACGGAAGTTTTCCCGGCAGTTAATTCATTGTATTTATTATAAACATCGCTTTCCGCAAGCGGATCGAGAGCAGCCGTAGGCTCGTCGAGCATCAGTAAAGGCGCGTCCTTGTATAGAGCACGGGCGAGCATCAGACGCTGCATTTCGCCCCCGGAAAGCTCTGTTCCGTCCTCAAAGACCTTTTTCCCGATCACGGTATTTATCCCCTTGGGCAATGACTCCGCTTTTTCCCTGATCCCCGCTTTTTCCAGACATTCCGTCACGCGTTTTTCGTCAATGCCTTCTACCCGCTGCGCTACATTTTCCGCTATCGTGACATCCAGAACCGAAAACTCCTGAAATACCGCCGCGATCATTTCATAATATTCCCGTCGGTTAAAAGTACGTATATCCTCTCCGTTAAGGAGCACGCGTCCCCGGGTCGGGTCCAAAAAACCGCACATCAATTTCACAAGCGTAGTTTTTCCCGCGCCGTTCAATCCAACCAACGCCACCTTTTCTCCCGCTCTGACTGTAACGTTGATATCCGAAACAGTAGGCGTTTCCGCCCCGGGATATGTGTAAGATACGTCTTCCAGAGTGATCTCATATCTGCCCTCCGGATCAATCGGAGGCTTTTTGCCTTTTTCAAATTCAAAAGGTTCATTCCAATCGAGATATTCTCTTATGAGCGACAGATCCAAACTCTGTCTGTTCAATTCTGCCGTATTCTGCAGTATCCCCGTCACCCACACAGTAAAGCCGCTCAGAGCATTGAAATACAACAGAAACTGAGCCGCCGTCAGTCCTCCGGAAAGAGTAAGATTTATAAGGTAATAATAAGCGATCCCGTTTCTGAGAAAAGACAAAACTATATCGGCGATATTTGCAACGATATATTTTTTCTCCCGCCTGTATGCAAGAGCACCGTAGAAACGCACGCTTTTCCCGAAAAGTTCATTGAGCCAGTTCCCGAGCCCGAATATACGCAGATCCTTTGCATAAGCTTTTTTCAGAAAAGTTTCCGATAAATATTCGGCCCTGTGGTAAGCGGCAGCAAACTTATCCCTGTCTGCATACACCAGATCGTACACCTTTTTATTTACCGCAAAACTCAAAAAAGCGGTCACCGTCACGAGGAGTATAAGCAGGAAGTTGAGTGAAGAAAGCAAAAAAACATACACTATACAGCCTATTATATTGACAAGTAATTTTTCAAGCGTGGTCCAGACGGCTTCGGACGCGGCATCGTTACTGCCGGTCGCGTCTGCGGCTTTATCTCTCAGGTCCAGAAAAGACGAATCGAGGAGGTTGACGTAAGATGTATTTGCAGTTTTGAGCGCAAGCATGTGAATGATGGTCTCGCGCACCGTTATCCTTCCGAAGATCTTGTTGATATCGGCATACGAACGCAGACATTCCACGCAAAGCAAAAGCCCGCACATAAGAAAAATAGAAAGCAAAAGCTCAGACAAAGGAGCATTGCTTTCTATTTTGTTCAGGACAACGGGAGCGATAAGCATTTCGATCACGGATTTCCCGGCTGTGAAAACCGAAAGAAAAACAAGGATCACCAAAACGCTTTTTGATTTTCTGCCCTTTTTTAAAGCACAACGGAACATAAAGGCTGTATTTTGCCACATGTTATATTTTGGCGCTGTTTTTTTTTGATTCGGAGCGGAAACATCTTTCCCTGACACTGAATAACACCTCTTTAATACATTTGCATCGACAGCAATGACAAGGTTTTTCAAAGTATAACGGGCAAATATACAAAATATCCCCGTTTCAACAAATTAAGACGCGGAACCGGTTCATTTTGTCCTTACTGATCTGAATTCGGAAGAAACTTTATTTTTAAGGTAATTATCCAGTGCGGGAGACACAACAAAAGCCGAAAGCAATACGCCGTTTATGACGGCGACAAGCGCCTGCAACGGAAATCTTCCCGCAAGATAGACCCAATAAGTATTTTTTTCCGCCGAATATACGTACCACAGATTAAAGGTATTCAGTCCGGCAGTACAGACAACGAGTATCAAGGCGACGCTTATCCACACGAGAATAATACGCGAAACAGAAGGATTGATCTTTGATGACAGCCTTTTTTCTGCAATTCGGAATATGATACCGGGTATGACTCCGAGTAAAACGCTTGCAAGAGTTATGAGCGGCATCCAAGGACCCAAAGGATTTATAAGGCAACCTAAAATATCACCGAGTCCGCCGACTACGCCTCCGGCAATCGGCCCCATGTAAATACCTGCTATAATTAACGGCAAATAAGCAAAGCTGATAAATTTACTTCCCCCGTCGATAGGAACGGAAAATATATTTGCCACAACGGAAAGCGCCGTCATAACGGCAATATAAACTATCTGACGCACTGTGATCTTCATTTTGAACTACTCCTGCCGTGTTTTAAATATTATACAACAGAAAAAATTTCCTGCCGTGTTTTAAATATTATACAACAGAAAAAATTTAAAGTAAATCGAAATTAAACTTTCCGCAAAACCGAAAATATTTACTCTGTATCACGAAATACTGTGCTACTGAAAAAAAGTACGCGAACCTCAAGCTCCAAAGCAAAAAAAGTACAAATATAAAAATATCTGAGGTTCGATAACAGAATAATAAAACAGAACGATAAAACCGGAAAAGAAGAATAAGGCGGGAAAAAGTATACAAACTAAAGGTATGATTACGGTTTTCATTAGAGCGGTTATAGTTTACATTATAATAGTTGTGATATACAGGCTGATGGGGAAAAGGCAGGTCGGAGAAATGGAGCCCTACGAATTGGTGATCACATTGATCATAGCGGAAGTAGCATGCGTTCCCATGGGAGACAAGTCGATCCCGCTTTCCGCCGGGATAATCCCTACTCTCACGCTTTTCATCATGCACCAACTCACAATACTGCTGACTAAAAACACTAAGCTGCAGCAGCTTATTTCGGGAAACCCGATAATCGTGATAGATAAAAAAGGGATAAACTATGCAAATCTGAAAGCCCTCAATATGACGGCAAACGATTTATTACAGGCCATGCGTACCGCAGGATACTTCACTCTGGATCAGATAAACTATGCCCTGTTCGAAACAAACGGTCAACTTACCGTGATACCCAATCCCGAATTGCAGAACAACGAAAAACAAACGGCTCAGCTGCCGATACCTGTCATACTTGACGGCAGCTGGATGGAAGACAAGCTTAACGAAAGAGTCAGGCGTGAGGTAATAGAAGAAGAACTGTCAAGAAGAAAACTCAGGATCAAAGACGTAATATTTCTGACGGTGGATTCCGAAAAGCACATGGTGCTTCAGACCCGACACGGTAAATGCGTTACGGACGAACTGAAAAATCAGGCGGTAAAAACAGATTAGGCAAAAGAAAGAGGGTTGTACTCATAACAAAGGAACAAAGAAAAGGAGAAAAGATGCTAAAAACACTGGTTTCGCTTTTGATAACGCTTGCGCTTATTCTTACGGCAGGAATTTTCGAAGAGATCAGACTCAGCGGGATGTATAATAAATTAAAGTTGCAGCTTATAGACGCAAGCATAGCCGCAGAGAACGACGAACTTGACCCTGTCATGTTTGACAACATTTACAACGGCTGGATATACCTGAAAGAAGCAAGCGAATTTTGGGTAAATCATAACGACACTAACGAAATGAATTTGAGAATGTGCGAATGCCGCAGCTATGTGGAAAGCGGAGATATGAAACAAGCTCATATGCAGTTGACAGTCATGATATTTCTGGCCGAATATATACCCGAAGCAATACTTCCCCACATTGAAAACATTTTTTAACGGCGGAAAAACACTGAAAACGAAAAACTTGTGCACGGAAACCAAAGCGCGGATCACGTTTCCCGAAAAAGGCAGTATTCTGTCAGACAATATTCTCACGGATCCCGACAGTACGGATTCTTAAATAAAACCAGATTTATACTGAAAAAAAATCAGATTCATAATACTTCCTGATGAAATCGGAACAAATATCAGCGAAGTATTTTTTATTTTAAATTTTGTATTCGGTTTGATAATTTTTTGCTTTTACTTGACAGAATGATAATTATATGTTATTGTATAATAAAATGATGCAATTTGGTATTACGGTAATAAATTGTATCATTAAAACATTCAAAAGGAGGAGTAAAATGAAAACAAATTTAATTTTATTGATCGTAACCATAGTTATTTTAGTTTTGACTACAACGACCTCTGCAATGGTTGCTGCAACTATTGACTTTCCGTCACTTGCCGCGACAAGTTACATATCGTTGTACAGGTTTATTATTAATAGTTATGTTATCACAGCACGTCATGATATGACCGATTTCGCAGGAAACGAATATATTTTATTTCAATATATGGCTAATCCGATTTCTGGTTATGTAGTTATGTTTGTTAACCCAGACAAGCCTGAAGATGATTGCTACGATTTTGTAGAATTAGTAGAAGGAGAAATGAGCCCATTTGTTTATTTCAATACAAATAATATCACCGGTGATAAAAAATATGCTGGGCCAGGCAACTATTTCATGCAGTCAGGCAATATTATATACCCTCTCACGGGAAATACCTTTACAATTGACGATCCTATATATAATATGTATTATCAAATATCTTTGAATTTAGGAAATTCATTGCGACTGGAAGAAGAGCCAATGAATGAAGACGGATATACATATATAAACGATTATCAATATTTTATGGGATTAAAACAATATAATGATTATAAATTACCAGATAACAATGAAGGCACCTGCGGTTTCAACGCGCTTGCCATTTTATTAGGATATTACAATATCTATGAAGATCCGAATTTGCTGTCTGCCAACAGCGGCTTCATGAAAGCAGTCAAAGATACTGATCTTACTATGCAGGATTTTGATCTTAATACCATTTCTATTGACAACATTAGACCCATCCCTACAGTGTCCAACCGTCTGGTTACCACGCTGACAGAATATATTTATCCTCAGTATCAGCAAAAAACAGGAAAAATATTTGGAGGATACCCATCAGACGGCTTTATGTTGGCAAATGTATTAGATCAGTTTTTCGATGATTACCTCACTCCTCAGGAACGCGAGAAATACGAATTTTCCGGCAGTCTTTACACATCATCTTTTGTAAAGAATGAAATAGACAACAATAGGCCTGTAATACTTTCCATGTTGGTTTACTATATGTATAATTATGACGCAAACGGAAATCTCCTCAGTGAACAGTTATGCTTTGGTCATAATGTTATTGCATATGGATATAAAAACAATGTATACCGGGTCTTTGATGTTAACAGCAACGGATATAAATCTATTAGTAAATATTTATTAGGAGACTGTATGGTTTTGCAATATAACGGAACCCATACCCACACTGATTATATGCGTTTTTATAACAGAGGTTCTTATGGAACGTTCTGCCCGTGCGGTGCACACACTGTATGCAATCATGACAGCATTGATCCCGGGAATAACTGTTTATGCAGTTCCTGCGGCATGCATGCCCATAATTATACCTTTAATACTGTCGGCATAACCTCATCATATCATCAATGCGTCTGTACCAATTGCGGTCACTCTTACATCGAACAACACACCTTCCGCGCCATGAACGGCATAAACTACTGCATTTATTGCGGATATGTGACCGATGAGCCCGGAATACCCGTAATTTTCAATCTTTAGGAGGTGATCCGAATGAAACACATAACTCGAATTGTTGTTTTGCTGCTTCTCGTTGTACTGTTGTTCACCTGCAGCTGTGTTTTTAATCCTTGGTATGTCAGCTGTAACGGTCAGATATTTAAACATCGCGGTGTGTGGGTAGTTCAGAGCGAAATACATGAGTTTGCGGAAAAATATATTTTCTCCCCCTATTTCACAATCGAACTGCCTGAAGATTATCCATCCCTGAAGAATATTTATTATGCAATGGCGGATAGGAGCAAACAAATTTATACACCTGATGAAATGTATATTAATCGAATAACCACTATATTAGAATTTGACTTTTCCGGAGAACCGGTTTATATCTTTATCGATTTACTGGACAATAACCCGTATCCGGAAGGAACCAAAAACCGCACGGATACCGCCGTATTCTATTCGGTCCCTGCCAATTCCATGGAAATGCCTCTTCAAATAGATTACCCATTCCAAAATGTAACATTTTTTGGGTCTTGCATAATACTTCCGGGTTATGAGCTCCCTGACTTTATGAAAGAACTTTGGAAAAATGATTTCCGCAAATTGCTTGATCCTTTATATAATGGCATAGATGGAGAGGGTTTCAATGGTTTTGGAGGTATCATTGGTGTTTACGATCTGAGAGATATTCCCGCAGATGAGAAACATGCGTGGCAGGAACAGGTACTGACCGATATCGTAGAAAACACATGGTATCACTATTGGGAAGAACCGCAGTCTGAATAAAAACGCAATTTCAAACTATATGATGTAAAATTTAATAAAGTACCGAAAAGTTCAGGTACAGCGGTTATGACCAAGCCTTCTGATGAAGCTGAACGATTATTTTAACTGTTTTATCTGTCAAATAGAAAATACCGGATCCGTATTTTTCCGCAATCGGACCCGGTATTTTTATGGCGGAGGCAGAGGGATTCGAACCCCCGTGGGCTTGCACCCAAACGGTTTTCAAGACCGCCTCGTTATGACCGCTTCGATATGCCTCCGCAAACGTTACACTTATTGTATCACCTTTTTTGATCATGGCCGCTTTCCCTTACGACAGCACAAAACACAATCAAACCCGATCCTTCAAGTGTCACGCAACATATATTATACTAAAATTTTTGTTTTGTCAAGTTATCTGAAAGCTTGCCCGCGTTTTTATACCGATTTTTCATATGTAAATTTCCGTCCTCTTTATGCCTTTTTCTGCCCGAATTGCTCCCCTCCTATAAAACCCGACGGAGTAAGTCTCGCAAAAGGTATTACCGGCAAAGATAAAAATGACAGCGTAGTAAAAGGCTCCGTTTCTTCGTCCAAACCGTGTTGTCTGAGAAAAGAGTGCATCTTTTCAAGTATTTCCGCAGTATGCACGTAGGTATCATCAGTCATAAGTCCCATTATCTCAAGCGGCAAAACTATTGCATCCTCCCCGGAAACTACTGCAAATCCGCCGCCCTGCTCCTTGAGCAAACCTATCGCACGTAACATATCAGCGTCATTGTCCCCGGCAACTATAACGTTATGACTGTCGTGCCCGACTGTCGACGCCATTGCACACTTTCCGATATTGAATCCTTTCACGGCACATACTCCGATTTTTCCGGTAGCTTTATGTCTTTCTATCACGGCAAGCTTTGCGTATTCTCTGTTCGGAACAAATAAACCGTCTTTCTGCGGGAGCGCAATGCGAAGATGGTTTGTGACAAGCTGACCGGGTATGATCTCGATAACGTCATTCAATGTCCCGCATTTAAGAGCCAAGTCTGATGACTTTACAGGCGCGATATTTACGGTATTCAGCAGCGCCGGATCAACGGCTTTTGGCCGCAATGAATCAAAATCATAATCATTTATATCTTTTCCGTGACAAACTACTCTGCTCAGCTCCACTTCCTTTCCGACTCTTACCGTTAAGAAATCTGCTCTATACCCCGGCAGAATAGCCCCGCACCGCCTCAGCCCGTAATGACGGCAGACATTATACGTCGCCATCTTCACCGCCTTCGCAAATGAAAGACCTGTCGACATCGCTTCATTTACATTATGAAGTATATGCCCCTCGTCCAATATGGTTTTTATATGTTTATCGTCAGTGCAAAAGCCCATATTGTCTGTAGGAAGTCCGCGTTTTATAAACTCCGGCAAAATATCCCGGATATTCCTTGCCGTGGACCCCTCTCTTACAGCTATGAAAATCCCTTTGCAATACTTCGCATAAGCTTCTTCGAAGCTGTCGCTCTCGTGGTCAGAGCACACCCCGCATGCTACAAGTGCCTGCAAGGTTTCTTCCGAACAGCGGATCATATGCCCGTCTGCATTGCGGGAAGAAAACAACGACAATTTATCCATCATACTGTCCTCGCCTTCCGACACCGCTGCCGTATCCATGACCTCGCCCAGACCTACCACGCGCGGATTAAAAATAAGCTTTTTCATTTCTCCTGCAGTATACTCGCAGCCGTTGAGTTCCCCCTTTACCGCAGGCACACACGAAGGAAGCATCACGTATACATTGGCAGGCAATGCGGCCGTGTCATCCAGAATAAACTTTATGCCCGCTTCTCCCTTTACGTTCGCCGCCTCGTGCGGATCCACTATAAACGTAAGGGTACCGCTCTTCATGGCGCATTCGATAAAATCAAAAGGCCTTACCATCGATGACTCTACATGCAGATGCGCGTCACAAAAAGCAGGAACTATCACTTCCCCGCGGCAATCGATTTCACTTTCCCCCGAATAACTGCCGACTCCGACTATATAGTCTCCCCATACGGCTACATCGCTTTTCTCGACGGTCTCGGTGAAAACATTGAGCACACCGGCATTTTTATAAACCACCGGCGCTTTCTTTTTTTTTGTCGCCATGCGCACTAAAGTCTTCAATATTTCCTTATCCACTTTGCGCTCCTGTATTTCTTTCGCTGTCTCCTTCAACGCTTCCGATTCTCTGCAGACTCCCCTCGTGCATTTTTTTATATACACTTCTTCTTGATCACCAGCTCGACCTTCCCGTTTTTCACTCCCACGGTAATATCATCCGCAAGCTTTGCTACCACAGACTTCTCCAGCTCGTCCCACTCCTCCTCTTTTGCGTCTTTCTGCAGCTGATATCTGCTCAGCGACCATTCGTTCACCAACCCGAAATTTTCTATACCTCCCATCATTCCGCCCATATACGGTATATAAACCATGTCGTTTGTCGTATCGGAATCACTGTAAAGGTAGACTTCGAATATTTGTCTGAGTTTTCCCATAAACCCTTTTGCAAATTCATTCTTCCCGGATGTGGCCATTTTGAGGAGTTCCTCTCTCCTTTCGTGCGGAACGTCAGCCGCGGCACTGAGATGAATCTCGTATCCTTTCTGATCGGCCTCTATCCAAAGCTCCGCCTGAAACACATCCAGCAACTGACGCGCAAGCCCGATAAGTTCTTCGGTAAGCAGCTCCAGATAGGCAGAATTTTTTTTGCTGTAACCATTATACAGCGCCGTTTTGGACGCTATCTCTATTCCGGATGCGGTCTCGATTGAATTATTATCAAATTTTAAAATGTCGCTTTTCATTATAAAATCTCCTTATTCTATGTTAAATATATCCGAAAAACCCGTGATATCAAGGATCTCTCTCACTACCTCGTTTACGCCGACTATAACCATACCGTCTTTGTCAAGCATGATCTTGTGAGCCCAAAGCAGGACCCTGAGTCCCGCTGAAGAAACATATTCCGTATCGCTCATGTCCACGATCAGTTTGCGTGCTTCAAAAAGCCTGTCCTTCAACAGCTTTTCAAGCTCCGGAGACGTCACGGCAGTAAGCTTGCTGCCCGGTTTTATTCTCAAAACTTTATTTTCCGCATCAAAATCCGTTATCATATGACCTCCGCAACGCGCGCATCTTCCAGAGCCCTGACGCCCTCATAAATACGCGCGCAAAAAATTAGTTTTTCGCAAAGCAAAAACCATTTTCAGAGTAACACAATTGAAAAATTTTGTCAATTTTTTCAGGGGAAGCATATTCCAATTAACCGTTCTTACAAAATTATTAACCGTGAACGCATACATAAAACGACAGTTCTGTCGTAACTCGCAAACAGAACAGGTTCGGCTGAAACGAAAAAGCCCGCGCTTATGAAATATAATCTTATCGGCGGATTCGTCTAAATGGAATATTCCGTAAAAACAATAGTTTACAACATTTATCCTTACTTTGTCCCGAGAAATATGCCCCCGTCAGATACGTACGCCGGTCGCGCTTACGGCCCGGTCGTTTTTCGGTGCAAATGCTTTTCAGTGAAAAACCGACTGCCTGCCATAAAGCCTCGTGGCTATAATTGGCAGCCTTTTCAGCGAATATAGCTGACGTTATAACAAATAATAAAAATACAAGCTCGATATTCAACTTTGCTTTGAAAGCCGGATTTCAGAGGGGAAAATTTACTTAAAAAGCCGGTTGTATATATCAAGCTTAATCTAAGGAGGAAAAAATGGCTGAAAGAACACAGAAGTCCACGACTAAGTCAACTGCCCGTCAAAGCGGGACTAAGAGCAAATCCGTTCAAAGCAAGACTCGTTCCTGCAAATCGAGCGGTGAGAACAATACAAAAGCCTGCAAATAAGGTGAACTGAATCAGAATACCGCACGAAATCGCGGTAAAAAAGAAGAGCTGTGCTCTTCTTTTTTTTCGGTGCTTTACTTTAATAAAAACAGAAAAACGGCATTTTTACGCTAATTTATAAGCTTTGCTTCCCCCTCGTTGACAAAATATGCAAATAAGAGTATAATTCAATAGAAAAAGGAGAGGTATGATAAAGCGTGACCGGCGGCTGTGTAACTGATCATATAACTTTCTGCCGACGGCAGGATTTTTTATGCTTTGGTGCAGACGTAAAACGCTGAACTGAGGCCAAATATTTTTCGGAGAAAAACAACATGAGTCTTACGGAAGAAAAAGCACTGATATTCGAAAAATTGCCTGTAAAAAAAGCCGTACTGAAACAGATTATCCCATCTGTCGCGGCTCAGATGGTCGTACTTATATACAGTCTTGCAGACATGTATTTTGTCGGCCTGCTGAACGACCCGATACAGACAGCAAGCGTAACGGTAGTATCGTCGGTTTTCATCATGCTGACGGCAATATCCAATTTATTCGGCGTAGGCGGAGCAAGTCTGATAGCCGGAGCGCTTGGAGTAGGCAAGGAAGAAAAAGCTAAAACGATCTCTGCCGTGGCATTTTGGGGAGCTATAGGAACGTCGTTTATATATTCGCTGCTTTTTTTATGCTTTTATGATCCCTTGCTTCGGCTCGTAGGCGCCACAGACGAAACCATAGCGACGTCTTTTGCATACGCGAAATGGGTGATCGTGATTGGCGGACCGGCAACTGTAGCCAACACCGCTCTGGCGACACTCGTCAGATCCGAAGGCAATTCCGTTTCTGCGGCTGCGGGGGTGGCGCTTGGCGGTATCATGAATATAATTCTCGACCCGATATTCACACTTCCGCAATTTCTCGGGTTAAAAGCCGAAGGAGCCGGTATAGCAACCGCGATATCGAATCTGGCTGCGGCAGTATATTTTCTGGTGTATCTTTACATTATGAAAAAAAGATGCGTAGTAAATATATCGCCGAAACACATAAAGGAATTCTCACAAAACATAAAACAAATTGTCCGTATCGGGCTGCCTTCCTTTATACAACTCACTTTTACCGTAATAGCAGTCGCCGCTCAGTCCAAATTCGTATCGGAATATACTTCCGAAGCCGTCGCAGCCCTCGGTATCACTAAAAAACTGGACATGCTTCCTCTTGACTTTTCCTTGGGAGTGTCAAACGGTCTTCTTCCGCTGATCGCCTATAACTACGCCGCCGGAAACGAAAAAAGACGACATGATTGTTTTATGTTCGGAACGGCGATATCGGGCGGATTTGCGTTGCTCTGCGTTATCGGATACGAGATTTTTGCTCCGTTGCTTACCGGCATTTTCATCGACGATCCGGTGACAATACAGTACAGTGCGACATTCCTCCGGATCATGGTTATCGCAATGCCTATGATGGCAGTATGTCTTCCGATGATAACTCAATTTCAGGCAATGGGCAAAGTAAAGGAGTCTTTGATTTGCTCGATACTCAGGAAAGGATCTTTAGACATACCGCTGCTTTTTCTTTTTGACGCGATAATTCCTTTATACGGATGCATGATAGTACAGCCTGTTGTAGACACTGTCTCACTGGCTGCAGCGCTGATATTTTATCGTGCGTATTTAAAAAAGAGTAAAAAGGAACAAGCTAAGACTATCGAAGCCGGTGAACAAAAAGCCGAAAATGCCGACGATGAATTATTAAAGGAGAAAGAACATGAATAATATTGTAATCAAGGCGAAAGAAGAGATCAGGAAACTCTCGGAGAATAACGAAAAAAACAAAGTAACCACGGCGGAAACAAGAAAAACGGCAGCCAAGTTATTCAAAGAGACAGAGGACAAAAGCGCCGATAATGTGTTTGCTTTATGTGAGGAACTGTTGAGAGAACGCGACGGAGCTCTCAGTTGCATAGCATACGACATGGCATACAGAGTCAAAGCACAGTATACCTTCAAGACATTCGACGTATTTTATTGGTGGCTGGGAGAATACGTACGCGACTGGAACGACTGTGACGATCTTTGCACACACGCACTCGGAGAATGCGTAAGAATGCATAAGGAGCTGTTTGAGAAGGTCAAAGGACTGACGTTGGACAGCAGGTTCTGGGTAAGGAGAGGTGCGGCGGTCTGTCTGATTCCGTCCATCAAGAAGGGAGAAACCGAAGGCATATGTCCATACACGATTGCAGACAAGCTAATGAATGATGACAATGAACTTGTATTAAAAGGATACGGCTGGATGCTTAAAGAGCTGTCCGTGACAGATCCCGACGGTGTAAGGCAGTATCTTGAAAAACACGCTGCCGACATGCCCCGCACAGCTTTCAGGTATGCGACGGAGAAGTTTGACACAAAGACGCGTAAAGCGCTTTTAAAACTGAAATAACAAAAAAACAAAAAAAATAAAAGGAGACGGTAAACCGTCTTTTTTTATTCGGAAGCAAGCAACGAAAGAAAAACCGTACCGAAAAGCAAACAAATGAAACCCATGTGATCCCGACACCGAAAGACCGCCTTGCGGGGAGCAAGGCGGTCAAGAGGGAGTGAACAAAGCCGAAAAAAGCTTACAGAACTATCGGCAGTTTACAGGTGTCAAGAGAGCAAAGTATGCTCAAAGACACATTTCGTATATTTTTCTGACATCGGCGGGCGAAAGCGGGACATAAGCGTTGCCGAGTCTGCCGTTTTTGACGGCTTTTTCGGCCATCAGACTGAAGTTTGAATCGTCGATACCGAGTTCGGAAAGGGTACTTCTGAGGCCGAGCGTGACAAAAAAGAATTCCGAAAGCATAGCAATACTCATTCTGGCAACGGTGTTATCGGGCAAAGAAGGGTCGATGCCGAAGACGTTTACGCCGAACTGTTTATATCTGGGAAGGGTTGCGTCGTTTAGACAGAATTCCAGCCAACGCGGTGTAAGGATAGCGAGACCGAGGCCGTGGGTGATATCGTAGAAGGCGGAGAGTTCATGTTCCATAGGGTGGCAGCTCCAGGAATGATTTTTGCCGCCGTTGATGAAGCCGTTGATAGCCCACGAGCTGGTCCACATAAGATTAGCGCGGGCTTCGTAATTATCGGGGTGTTTCATGGCAATCGGGGCGAATTTTATGACTGTTTTCAGAAGGACTTCCATAAAGCCGTCCAGCATATAGAGGTCGTTATCCATATGGAAATAGACCTCGAAGATATGCGACATGATATCCACACTGCCGCAAGCAGTCTGATAGGCGCTGACGGTGAAAGTATTTGAGGGGTCGAGGAAGGAGACACGAGGGAGCATGACGAAAGCGCCGCCGCCGAGTTTATCGTTGGTATCGTTGTTGGAGATGACGCCGGTGGGGTCCATTTCGGAACCGGTTGCGGCGAGGGTGAGGACGGTGACGATAGGGAGACAGTCAGTGATGGGAGCTTTTTTAGTGGAGAGGTCCCAAGGGTCGCCGTTGTAGAAAGCGGCGGCACCGATGAATTTAGCGCAGTCGATGACGCTGCC
>ULQM01035294.1_pt1 | contig 18681 bp, 36 predicted proteins | sample 1954451 | NCBI WGS metagenome assembly ULQM01 (sample SAMEA4835655, study PRJEB28245) | human gut metagenome | biome: gut microbiome; material: fecal sample | place: Denmark | collected 2008 | reverse complement strand
GTCAATCTCGGCTTTGCGCTTGGCATAGTCGTTCTTGATTTCAGCAAGCTTCTTTTCCGTGCCTTCCTGCATCTGAGATATATCATTGTCGATGTTTTCCTGCTGCAGCTGCTTTAAGTCCTCGTTCAGTTCCTCCTGGGCCTTCTTCCGGTCTTCTGCCTGCTTCTTGGCATCGGCGGCGGCTTTCTTGGCTTTGGCAGCGTTCTTCTTTGCGTTTGCTTCTGCCTCTTCCTTTTCGCGACGCTTCTGCTTTTCCTCCTCGTCAGCTTTTGTCTGCTTGGTGTTCGCTGCATTGGTATAATCCCATCCTCGTTGAGCGATATCATTTGTTGACATCCATTTACCATTGACTAACGCACCAGACTTCTTGTTGTTTGCAAGGTCGCGTGCCAAAGCAGAGAAGTACTTACCTAAACGTCCCAGTTCTGGAATATTCATATTCTGCATCCACGATGGTATCTTGGCATCGAAGTTGACGTGGAAGTTGATGTTGTTCTCGGAATAGTTCTGCATGAACTCCTTGACACGGTTGTAGAGAACGTGTACATCCTCACCGGCACCCTGGAGCTGCTTCTGCAAAGCGTTTATCCTGTTCTTGGTTGAGGTAGCCTTATTACCGAAATCTTCAGTAGCATCTGCAGCCTTGTTGATATTATCTGCCTCCTCGGTATGCAGCTTCTTTGCAGCTCGAAGTTCATAGAGATAGCCTATCAAAGCCTTCCTGGCATCGCTTGTCTTGTCTCCTGTAAACCCAAAAGCATTAGCAAGATTTTCTGATTCTGAAATCAAAGAAGCTTCCAGCTGATTGTATTGTTTCAGATATGTCTGATACTCCTTGGAGTGCTCATTCAAGCCAGACATCTTCTGTGCCAATTCATCAAACTGCTTGATAACCGAATCAGATACGATGTTCTGTATACCTACCGCAATACCACTACTGGAGGTTCCATAATCCTTCAACTTATCCAAAAGGGCTTGCTGAGCACTATCAACACGGTTGTTGTAGTCTTCGTTGGCCTTAGAGATTGCATTGGCTCTGTTGCGCTCTGTAGCCTCCAACTTGATTTGCTCGATAAGCTCGTTAGACTTATCAATCTCTTGCTGCTTGACACTAACGAGGTTACTCTCATCTTCTTTGATCCTGTCAATGGTAATACCATAGTTGCTATATATGCTTGACAGCTCCTTGATGGTGTCCTTGTAAACTTTGGAGCCTTCCTTTGCAGTCTTCAGAATGGAGACTAACGACTCGACCTTACTTGATGCTTCATTTGCACTCTCGGTAAATTTGGAGGTCTTGGTTGCTGCATCTTCAGCACTATCGCCGAATAATCCGAATAGGGTAACACCAGCAGCAATTACGCCCAAGACAAGCCCCAAAGGATTAGATGACGCAACAAGGTTGAACAGTGCCATCGCATCCTTTGCGGAAGTTATAGAACGTGCCAAAGAAATAAATGCTTTAGCACTTTCCCAAGCTATTTGAGCCTTTGATATTGCAATCATTGCCAAAACAGCAGCTTTGTATGCTCCATAGGCTGCGACAACGGTCATAAGAACTTTTCCTACAGTCTTCCAATTCTCTACGAGGGTAGAAACAACTCCCAATCCGGTATTGATGACACCCTCCTGAGATTTACCAAGTTCGTTGAACATCTGCTCGATGGCATCCTTGATGTTGCTTATCTGACCGGTAATGGTCTTAGACTGAGCTTCCATCAATCCACCGAACTTACTACCCTCTGCAGACATATTCTGCATTGCCTGAATGAAAACGTCGCTGGTAACCTTACCAGCCTTGATTTGCTTCTGGACCTCCTTGATAGCATTGGTAACGTCAAGGCCCATAACCTTTGCAATCTCGTCTGCGATAGGAATACCTCGGTTGAGGAACTGATACAAGTCCATCGTGTCCATCTTGCCCTTAGCGATGGTGGTACCATAAAGCATCACGAGGTCTTTAAGGTTCAGACCCATACCTGCTGCAACATCTCCCAATCCGATAAGCGTCTTGTTGACATCCTCGGCTGCTACGTTGAACGCAAGGAGCTGCTTGGCTCCCTCCGTGACATCCTCGACCCCGAAAGGTGTGACGGCTGCCGTGCGTATCAACTGCTTCATAAGCGCATCAGCTTTCTCCTCAGACTGCAACATTGTCTTGAATGCCATTTCTGTCTGCTGGAACTGACCGCGGACCTGCATCATCTGATTGACGAACTTGCCAATGCTCCAACCGCCAATGGCAATATTCATGCTGTTTTGTATTTTCGAGATTATGTCGTCAATGGACTTTCCGTCCTTCTCAACCCTCTCGGCAGTCTGATGAACTGCGTTCTGAATGTCTCGAAAACCAGAAACTACCTTAAAGGTCTCGACTATTGTATCGAATTTTATGCTTGGCATAATGTTCTATTTTTCCTTGAATTTATACTTTGTTATAAAGAAATCCCGATGAAACACCAAATTTGAATGTTCTAAAACGGAACTCCTCGCGTGCGTGCGTAGGGTTCGGTTAAATCTCTGCCTCTGACTCTTTCACAGCCTTCATGACAGCCTCCTTGTTGTTGCCATCGATGACCTCTTCCCCTGCTGCCGGTATATGGGCTTTCTTCCTCTCTTCATCAGACAGATATATGGATGTAACCTTATCTTTCAGCATGAGTGTCAGGTTGTTATACGATATTCCCCATACCACGTAATCGAAAGTCCATCCGTATCTTTCGCAAGCGGCATCTATGAGTGTTCCCCATATTGTCTTGCCTCCGAAGATAAAGCTATTCTCTGACTTCTTTGCTGCATTGACTTTTGCCATACGCTTCGCTTCTTCTTCCATTCCTGTCTCTTTGGCTATTGTCTGGTATGAGTTAGCCTTAAGGATGATTATGAGGAGAGTGGCAATATCCTCGTTGGAGCATTCTTTGAAGATTAGCTCCGTCTGCCTGCTTACGCATCTGGAGTCTAGTATTTCGTTCTTTGTATTGAGTGAGTGATATGCAATCAATCTGCAGCATGTCTCCCTTTTGGTGTTTGCAACTCGCAATGCTTCCAAGAATGGATCGACTTGAAGTAACTCTTTGTCTATCTCCAAGCTATCTACCAACTGCGACGTTAGGTACATCATGCCCAGTGTAGTAGGGTAGATATTAACGTGAGTATGCTCAGTATCAAAGCCTATAGGCATATCTGTGAGCGTATTCGATATAATGATTCCTAACTCTTCCATATCACTCGAATTTAAATAGTTGGCACCCAAGGCAGGACTCGAACCTGCGACTTTCAACCAGCTTTTGAAGACCCTGGATTTTTATGCGACGGACTATTTGGTCTCGCTCTTCCCCTGAGCTACTTGGGTAGTTTGCCGGCTGATAACCCTCAGTCGGCGGAAGGGATATTAGAATATGCCTATGTCTCTGCGTAGGTTTCCGTGATTTCAGCAGGAGCGGTATCGCCGTCCTGCGGTTTCTTGAAAGTCAAGGCGTACTTTCCTCCTGTTGTCTTTGTGGCAGTGATAATACGCCAGCGATAAGCACAATAGACATCCTCACCCTTCGAGTTGACAGTCTTAGCTACCACGTCGCCCTCTGGAATGAGAGCTGAGTGGGTGTACGTGATAAGAGCACCGTCCTGAGTTGTATAGGCCTCCTCTGCACCAACTGTTGTGTTACCCATATATACGCCAGGAAGCTCTGCGTCTTCCGGCTGGACAGCATAACGGTAGTTACCCTCTACGGTACCATCAATAGTCTTGAATGGCTGCGACTGATTCTTCTTAATGAAGAGCTGATATGATGACTCGTATGTGGACTTCTTTGTCTTGCGATCAACAATTCCGCCACCTTCCTCGACCTGGGTCATTGTGTCACCTTTCGTAGGTGTTACCTGCGTTGTGCCATCCTTTGGAGTTGGGAGCTTTGTCCACTCGTTCTTTTTGCTACCTACTTCTTGAACGTAGATAGAGCATTTGCCCCATGATGTTACTGACATAATTTAATCATTTATGAGTTTATATTCGATTTGATTATTTATTACATGTTCTCCCGAGCTTGTTGCATATACCCTCTGCTCAATAGCATGAGCTGCGTATTCGCTCGTTCTGAACGTTTCCAAGAGATTCCAAGACAACTTGCAGATTTCTTCTACTCTGATACAGTTCTCTTCAAACTGCCCATCTACATCATTGTCTTGTATATATATATTTACATTTATAATTGCCGTTTGAAGCTGCGTTCCCTCATTGGCCAAGATGGAGATAACAACATCTTCTTCTCGAGAATTATGTGGTCTCAACGTTTTAGACAGCTTGCCGTTAACATTGTTCATGAAACCGCTGGCTTTGATGTACCTGTAAACATCGGTCTTAATTGCTCCGTCTGACTTCATATCTTCCATCTATTTATTTCATTAATAGCTGATTCTATTGCTGTCTTAACACGCTGCTCGACTATGGACGTGGCCCATATCTTCGTTGAAGCGAGTACGTCCTTGCTTTCCAAGGCTTCCACATCTCCTGCGTACTCCATTCCGGCAACGACAACCAAAGCATAAACTCTGGAATATTCCTTTGCAAGGTCGTTGATCATCTTCTTGCCCTTTGCAGAGCCGTCTGTGCCACTGAGAACCTGCGAAAAGGCAGATTCCATATATTTACTTCCCTGCTCATAAACAGCAAATCCAATGGAACTTCTGAGGTTTCCCGTATGGTCTATCCAGCTTTCCTTGGCAGACCTGTTACGGATTCTTACCACGGATTCGTCTCCGAGTTTGCTCAATGCTTTAAGCACATTCTCGTGTATCTTCCTTGCGGCTCTTTGTAGGAAGGCATTTAGAGCAGATGCGCTGGTTGTCATTCTTATGCCCATATCTTGCACTGGAGTTGATAGCGATGAAATCCCTTGACCTTTAAAATCGCCTCCTCGGCCCCTAAAATATCAAGCTTGATAAAATCCCCATAAGAGAACTTTTCTATCGCTACTGGTAAATTATACACTTCGTAAGAGTAATAATCTATAGACCCATCTGTTGTAACTACTTTGTTAGCCTCGCCAGCAGGAACCACATCACAAGTGCAGCAGAACTTCCACTCGGTCTTACCCTGGTGATAATTTCCATCATCATCTGTATAGCCAGCTACCTTCTGCTGCCGGTATAGCTTTGAGGCATGAAAATTCAATAGACTCATCAGCAATTAATGTAAACCGTCGGCTTTGGAGTAAGTGTTACTTCTTCCTCACCGATAGAGTTGTATAAACGATTGACTTGAACTAATATAGCCTTTCGTTGGTCTTCTGAGAGAGAACCAATGGATTTATCCGACTCAGAGAAACTTACGGCTTGTATGAGAGAAAGCAGACAATCGGCAAGCGCTCCCTTATACGCATCGCTTTTAGCGACAGCGCTATCAAACTCGTCCTCGAAACCCAATTCGCGCTTGATACAAGCGTTTTCGACGAATCCATAAGGAATTGGTATGTGAATTTCATCCACCAATGCTTGTCCGATTGTCTTCATTGTTACTCAGCTTTAGCTGCCTTCTCCTTGAACTCCTTCTTCTTTGTTGGAGGAAGTTCGTTATAGGCGTCAATTACCTCTTTGTCGCTTGCGTCACTTGAAAGCGTGGCACCAAGGGCATTGAGGGTTGTGATAGCCTCCGGCTTCTTGTAGGTCACATCAGAGATTGTTACCTTAGTATCATCTGTATCTGTTGATTCCTTCTCGGTATCAACAGATACGGGTGGGTCTGCAAGCTTGGTGTTAATCTGATAGATTGTGTCAACATCCTCGATAACAGGTAAGCAGTATGCCTGTACCGCTGTTGTCTCGCGCAATGGATCAGTTGTTGAATACTGAGAGATAAGCTTGTAATCAATCTGCTGATAGGTTACACCTGCAACTCTGTTTGTTGCCTCTGCTACCTGACCGTAAACGAGGGCACCAATCATCTGTGAGCAGACACCGATAATCATATTGTTGTTCCATGGCTTAACACTCTTCTTCACGCCATCATGCTCCAAGCGGACAGTACGGTTGATGATGCGGAATGATACACCGGTCTCGTCCAAGAATGCCTCCTGGAATACGCTGGAAGTAGGAACCGGCAGCTTTGTGTTGGAGTCATAAGTCTGACCCTTATAGTTGGCAACAAGCTCGCGAGCGTCCTGTGCCTTCTTCAATTCGTCAAACTTAGCCTTTCCAATCCAGAAGATCAAGATGGTGTTGCCATCATTCGATGCTTGCTCGATACATTCCTTCAAGTCTGCAACGGTAATACCATCATCAACGTTGTTGATGCCGAGCTGATTTTTCGGCAAGTACCGATACTGAATACGAAGCAGCTCATTTGGATTATCATCGTCACGGACAGCCACGTAGCCGTTAGAAAGACCGTACAGAAGAGCATACTCATTACGCTCGTCAACACCGACATTACAAGCTACCGGGTCCTGAGCCAACTTACGGCGAATTTCTGCTGTCTGACCGCCCTGTGACTCCATAAGTCGGAGACTCAGGATTTCTGACTCCTTCAAGAATTTCTTCATACCAACCTTTGGCAGTTTGCCGTTGGCGGTTGAAATCTTATCACGAGACTTCAAAGGAACAGGAGAATCAACTGCCACGTAGTCAGCAGCTACGTAAGAGGTATCAACTGTGTCGGCTTCCCATTTGTTGTCGGTAGAATAAACACGGCGGAGAATGGACGTATCCTTGTGGAGATACGTCATTTCGTTCTTGCGCTTACCGTTAATCTTCTCAATCAATGTCTTCAAGATTGGGAAGAAACTCAAGATATACTTAAGAAATAAAGATTTCTGTTGCATAAATCACCTCCTTAACCGATTACGTCGTGTCCCCACTGAAGAGTAGGAACGGTTGTTTTCAAAGCTGCCTTGATTGTATCGACAGGATAAGGGACAGCCTTATCATTAGCCTCACCTGCCGTCATAACACCTACATGAGGGGTATCTACAGGAGCAGTTGTCATGCAGACACCAATATACTCGTGGTTTTCAGGAAGAGCCGCATAGGCATCACCTGTTACCGGCATTGGCTTGTATTCGCCAGACTTGGTATCACGAATGATAATGTGTCCGCACTGGATAAACTCTCCAGTAAACCCTGTCATGTCGAGAATGACACCACCCATGATGCCATTCACATAATTTCTGATGATTACAGACTCTTTGCCTGAATCAAACGTTTTTGTTTCGCTTACACCATACATAACTTTTAGGATTTAAAGATTACATAGTTTCGGCAAGCTCATCAATCTCATTTTCCTTGATAACCTCAACCTCTTCTTCCTTAGGCTTTCTCTGAGCCGCAGGAGCACCAAGTTTTCCGAGACCTTCGTTAGCGCGCTCTTGATCGATAGCTGCCAAGTCCTCCACAACACCATCATAGAAATCGTCGAACTCAGATTCGTTCTCAAACTTCATCTTGTCGAAATTCTTCAAGACGGTCTTTCCGAACGTACCTTTGTCCTTAAGGAGTGCCTTCAGCTTAGAACGGCGGCCATCACTCTCACGCTCTGACTTCAAACCGAGAATTTCAGTCTGCAAGGCTTTGTTCTGAGTAATGAGTGCCTGTGCCCATGCTGGAACCTGCTCTTCCTCTTTTTCTTTCTTCTGTTTGCGGATTGGTTTCTTGTTGCCGGCAGGGTCATCGTCAGGATCATCGACCTCGTCGTCTTCCAAGTTTTTACTATCCTTGAAACTCTGGATAGTACGCTGCGCTGTCTTTTGCGCAATTTTAAGATAAGGAAGAACCGCATTGACCTGCTTTTCAATCTCTGCGTTTACATCCTCGTCTGAGGCTTCTTCATCGAGTTCTAAGTTATTGGCAACATCGGCAGCAATACCCTCTAACTCCTCTCTACTGAACCCCAACGCCTTTGATTTGGGTTTCAGAATAACCAAAACTTGCTTCGTTCTTTTTTTCATTCTAACTAAATATTTAATTGAACAATAAATTCAAGAAAATATCCCAGTACGAAGCGATAGTAAGTAATGCCGCAAAATTAAATAAAAAGTATTTAATCACCAAATATATTACAAGAAAATATACTTAATGATTAAATACTTTATGGCTACATATAAATATTACATAGGATAAGCAAGTTCGTCTTCTCCGACACTCGAAAGATATGAAGCAAACTTTTTACATAATAATGTGGCCCCTTTTAAATCGTTTAATCTATAGTTACCACACTCTTTTTCTGAAGCTCCTGGAATTACTTTTGAAACAGAACATTCTTTAAAGGCGACTGCTATACTATCCTTTATTATCGCAGAAGTCCAAACGCCTTTAAGAATGAGATAGAAACCAGTTAAGCATCCCATAGGCCCGAAATATAAGACATAATCTTTCAGTGAACTCTTGTTGCGCATATAATCAGCCATCAAGTGCTCGATAGTATGAGCAATCGCTGGAGACATCATATCTCTGTTTGGCTTACATACACGGACGTCAAATGTGGTGACCATTTCCAACCCTAATTTGTCTACTCTTGAAACATAAAGACCTGGCTTTAGTTTCGTATGATCAACTTTGAAACTCGGTATCATTTCTCTAACAACTTACATACAACATTAAACGCTTTTTCTGCTAAATTTTCCCAAAATCCTGCATACTGCTCGGTTTGGCTTGGTTCCAGAGGATTATCGCTAATAACTCGAATGGAAGTAAAACCAATCCCTTTCTTGTAGCATACTTGAGCAAGGGCGGCAGACTCCATATCAATGGAGCATACGTTATACGACTTAGGAAGAAAATCCTTAATCGCTAACACTTGCTCTCTTGTAGTAACAAACTTATCTCCGGTTGCTATAGTTCCTAATCTGAATCTTTCGTCCATATCAATCCAGGAGAAATCTGAAGGGAAGACCGCTGGCATACCTTGAATTTGACCGTTAGCATTCGGTTCACCACAATATACATCATGGTAACAGTATGAATTACCGATTACGATATTACCAGGTTTCAAACCTGCAACGGCAGCACCGGCACATCCTACAGAGATAACTCTCGTAACAACGTCACTTGTAACAGAAGATAGAAAGTCGCTTAAGCCGCTTGCGGCATTCACCTTTCCTACACCTGTTTTGAGTAATGCTGTATTTTTTACATTCGCCTTTGCAAGCCATTCTCTGATAAGGTTATATTCCTTATCCATTGCAGTAACAATAACTATCATTTCGTACCTCCTTTCGTTAGCTTAAGTTTCTTGCAACGATTGTAAATCGCATTTTCGTCTACACCGATCTTTGTCGCAATAGCCTTTGCTGGAAACTTGCCATACATCTGTCTGATAATAAAGTCCTCATTTGCTGTAAACGTGTGGCTCTTACTAATTCCGAGTTCCTGCATCTTTCGATGGATGGCCCAATAATTACGATTGAGCTTCTTCGCAATCTCTGTTGTTGTCATCACCAAAGCATTAACCTTGATGAACTCAATCTCTTCTGCACTAAAATGTTTTCCTCTGCTCATAATTTTATATTTGGGTTCATTAAGCCGCCCAAGGCTTTCTTTCTCTTTCTGTTATATCTTCTGTTTGCGGCAATTCTTTCAGCATTCTCTTTACGATAAACTTCCATTCTTGCCAATAGATGCTCCTTATGCTCCTGATAATACCTTCTATGGTATTCTCGGATTTCCTCCTCACTTCTCGCCATGAACTTTATCTTTTATCAACTCATACAGCGATGGGCTGAGTGTGCTCCAACGACCATTCTCATCTTTTACGAGATAGAATCCGTCGGGAACATAGAACTCTCGATTTCTCAACCTAACTATCAGCGTCTGCTTTGTGCAGTCTCCACTGACAGTTTTAACTAACTCTGAAACGTCCGGGCATTTCCATAATTCTTGGATGTTCTCGGAAGATACTTTAATTGCAACCATATCACTTAAACTTAATGATAAAAATTCAGTATTAATAAATAGTCGGGGTATATGCTACTACTTCTTTTTATCTAACCATTCCATTATGTTATGATAGGCACTATCTTTGTAACTTCTCATAAAATACTCTAAATTGTCTCTATTTTTGAGATAATCAGATAAATCGCCTCGCCAATAACCATACAGATTAGCGAGTATTACTCTTGACATTTCATTGATGCAATACTTGATGAGCTTTTGTTGCTCCACATTCTTGTTATAATGAAAGAGTGAATATGATGCATGTTTGATCCATCTCCACCACTTTGAGGTAAACTTCTTTACTTCTATCTTTTTGGGAAGTTCCTCTCTTCTTGTGTGCATATCAATGAGCTTATTATACTCTTCTATGCTAATTGTTATTTGTCTTTCCATACACTAATTGATTTTACTCTCAATCATTTTGAACTTACTTTTAAGATTTATAATTTTATGTCTTGCTCTTGCTTTGTCATAACTTTGCAGCCAAGATACTTATTAAAATACTTTAAGACCTTTCCGTTAATTTCTCTATCTGCAACAAATCGGTTATGCTGCAAAATACGAGACGATGCTATAGTTGGGGAACATGCGATCTGCGCTGCAGACAGACTTCCATGGTATTCTTCCAATGTTTTGTCTATCTCATAACCAACAAAGTTTCTACCACAGTTTAATGCGGCTTGCATTGTCGTTCCAAGACCAAGGAATGGGTCGAGCACCGTGTCTCCCTTGCACGAATACATGTTGATAAGACGGTAAGGTATTTCGTAAGGGAAGGCTGCGCTTCTTGTTCGAGATTTTCCGTCAGTCATCTTCTGTTTTACACCCTTCACATTCCAGGTGTCAGAGAACCACGTATTTCTCTCTTCCCAGAAGAATGCGCTTTGTCTTCGAATTTTCTTCTCCTCCTCGGTCTTGAACTTTCGCCTTTTGCCCTTTCTGAATATTAGTATGTATTCGTGTTCGAGGGTGACATAAGCACCACAGGGAAGCATACCACTTCCCATGAACTTATTTGGAGCATTGGTTTGTTTTCTCCAAATGACGCATGGAAGTTCCGTAAAACCAAGACCTCTGCAATATAGCGATATTTTCGCATGGTTATTGAACAGCTGGAAGTTTCCATTGATAGTTCTTGTAGCATCTCCTATATTGATACAAAGGAAACCTCCTTCTGAAAGAACCCTGTAACACTCCCTCCATATATTGTTGAGTATTCCGTGCATTAAATCGAAAGATACGGATGGATTATCTGCAAGGTTGCACGCAATGGCTTTATTTTGCATTGCAAATATATCGTCCCACATTTCAACCATCGGATATGGAGGCGATGTTACTACAATATTGATGCTTTCATCTGCCAACTCTCCCATATTGCATGCCGACTTATAATAGATATTTCTTTTCATACACTACACGAATTTAATGACAAAAAACTCTGTATCAAGCCACTTATCAGGGCACATACCCTTCTTAGGCCTACCGATGCTGATGCTTTCAATCTCCTTTTCGATACGTGGGCTATCCTTGCGGTAGCCGTTGATAAAGAGGACGTGGGTGTAAGGGCGATAAAGCACCTTTCCGCAATATGTTTCTGCCGCCACATCATAAGCTACTTCGCAGTTGGTGGTCAGACGTTTAATCCAATAAGGTTTTATCTCCCGATACTCCTCGGTCTTTTCGCCAGCAACAATCATGTCGAACCATTGCTTGCTGACGGTAAGGGTCAATATTTTCTTCTTCATTTCTTCTTTCTTTTTAATTGTTGTTTCGCAGCACTCAGCAAGTCGCTCGGGGAACAGTTTAATAATTCTACACTTCTTCTAATTTCCTTAGCTTGAGAAGGAGTAATACGAACATGCTTTTCTAATCTGTTCTTTAAATTATTAGCTTCCCATTTCGTGACCCGTTTTGCTGCTTGAAACATTCTGTTATCAATCTTACATTGTAACAGCTTTATAGACCAATATGGCGATAATCTATCTATCGACCTAGCCCATATCTTTTTAGCCAATCTAATCTTCATACGCTATAATTGCTTTAATTTATTAATTATTCTAGCAAAACGTGGCATATTTTTGGAGTGCTCACTTATACGATACTCTTTCGTCATTAAGTCGTATACCCAGCGTAGAATCGCTGCATCCTCGTGAAATTCGTCAATATCTTGTTCGTCTAAAATTATTCGTTTCTCCATACGCTAATTAATTTTCTCCTCAATCGTTTTGAGATAGTAAAGTGTATTGTTGATGCCAGTAAGCTCCTTGCAGGGGCTTTGATAGGTATCAGCAATTTCTTTCAAATCCTTGATAACTTGTTGTAGCTTGATTTTATCTTCCCAATCGAGAACTACAACTTTTCTTGTTTCTTCTTTCATACGCTAAAAGATTAATTGTTTATTACGATTACAGGCATGTAGATGTTTTCTTCTCCAAGCAAGGTTTCTTTCCACTTTGATATGTCCGTCTTGGAATTGATGTACTCTATCCCAATAAGCAAACATAGAGAATATACTTTTCATAAGCTATTTCTCCTTATCGAACTTATTGCCAATTCTTTCTATCTTACAAGCTTTTATAACACTATAAAGACCATAAGAATGTTTGTTCTCGCAGACCACAATAAAAGCATAGCGACCTTCCGACCAAATCACTTCGGCAGCATAGTTAGAACCTACAATATGTATTAGGTCGTGTTCAAACAATTCTTTGCCTTTACAATCTGTCAATCCTATGAACTGACAGACGGTTTCAGGATCAACATCTGTTATTCCATCTTTTATATTGTCTCCTCCTATACATACTCTGTTTCCAAGATGTACTAAATCTCCTTCAAACCATTCTCCTGAGTTGAGTTGTTTTGCTTTAAATTTAATTTTTCTCATAACTATTCTTCTTTAAGTTCTACTGGCTCATCCTCCCAGGATAATTCTCTTCCGATGAGCTTCTTAATGCTTCCATGAGGTATAAGAATACAACCACCGATACCAGAATATGTAGGATTCCAATATCCATATTCTCCATATCCACTTCTGTATGGTTTCTCTCTAAAAAGAAATTCTAAACCATTTGCATTAGTTGCTACCCAAGCCATAACTATTCCTCCAATTTTAAATCAGTTCCACCATTACGACTATCCTTTAAGAAGTTATTAATTTCTTCCTTATAGGAGTAACCGCAATCCTTCTGTAGAGCCTTTATCTTCTTGTAGCCAATACTTGCTTCACGGCAAAGTTCTGCTGCCAAGCTATAGTTTTCGACATAGCCAATAACGTTCTGAATGACCGACCACTGGCCTCGCTCGAAGTCTGTAATGCTATCATCTTTTAAACGACCTAATGCTTTATCGCACAGGCCACACACTCTTGCCATTTCTTTTCTAAGCTGTTCAAAGGTGTACTGGCTCCAGTGATAAGTAAGGTAGCTTGCGCTACCCAATGCTTCTTTAACTTTGTTGTCCATAACTATTTCTCCATTTTCAAATAAGGACAAATCACTACCTTTCGATAGAACTTACACTTATCCTTGTAATCACAAAAATCGCAAAAACAATACGCCATACTATTCTACTTTTATACCAAATGGAACTCCGTCAGCAAAGGTGAATAAATCCATAATTCCAGATAAAGACCATGCGGCATTTCCATTCAATGACATTCCACACGTATCATCATCTACTGCTGTAATTAAAGCATGATGTCCATCTTTCTTATCCTTCACCCACCCAAACGGCTGATGTTTCAATAATTCTTGCCAGCACTCTTCTGCGTCCTTGAAAGGTCTGTACTTATGCTCTGGTTTGATGCGGTAGTCTTGTGGATTCATCTCGTTACAGATTTCTAATACTTTATACCATTTATCTTCTTCATGGCATTCTATTTCTTTTCCATCTGCAAATGCTTGCAAAATAGGCAAAAATGATTTAACTTCTTTTCTGTTCATAGCTTTAATAATTTAGTTAAATACTTATCCATACTATAATATGCCACTTCCGTTATGGTATACACATAGAATGTTTTCTTCCCTTTAGTTACTTTCTGTCGTAAAATACTCCCAGTTATTATCCACTTAATTGGTATAAGTATAAATATTACATCTATAAATGGGGTTATGATACATGTTGAATACATAAGTAACACATATACTAATCTTTTTAATGCCTTCATACTTAATTCTCCAACTCTTTAAGTGCCACCACTAACAATATCTTAGCCTTTGTCGTACATGGATATGGCGCTTCATCAATAGCAGTTTGGGCTGCTTTAATATATTTGATAGCTTTTTCTTTACTCATTGTTTATCCTCCTTTGCCTTTAAGTATCTTCGCTTGAAACTTTTGAACTGTCTGTTTATAGCATAAGCCTCTTCATCAAAGCCTTCATCTAAAGTACCAGACATAGCCATAAGGGATTCTGTTGCTTGAAAGAAAGCTTCAAAGTCCTTTTCTGTTACATTCATTTTTGCCATATTCTTTTCTTTTTACCCTCTCCCTTTTGCAGGAGAGGGTTGTTAGTTACTCAACTACAACTTCCCAGTCTTCCGCAAACACATCGGAAGATGATGGAACCCATGAGTCTGCTCTGCCATCAGGATTGATAATCAACATCTGATTTGTGTAATCAATGTGTGGATTATCACGCTTCATCAAGATGTCCTTAGCAATCTGTGGCAATGACTGCATCTTAGGAATGATGTCACCTGTAATGTGAGAAGGAACCTGCTTTATAACAAACAATCCCTTTCCATACCAACCACTACGGCGGATAGCTCCACCAGCCTCCAAGAACTTGATGGCTGTGCCGAAGTCAAATAGCTTTAGCAATGGGTTATTATTCTCTGCGGCGTCAATTCTGTTCTCCAATAAGCCACAGTACATTTTCTGAGTCTTGTTCTGCGCATAAAGAAGAACTCTTGCAACAAGAGGAAGCTCGTTAAACTTCTCAGAGCGAATAAATGTATCACCCTTTTTAAATTTATCAACTTCACTTTCAAACTCCAGTTTCATTCTATCTAAGAAAGTTTCACAAGGCTTATAGGCTTTCTCAAACACGTCCTTAGGAGACCAGCTTTCATAGCCGCCCTCATAGACTACCTTGTAACCGTCTTCACGATTCATAGATTTTGGCACAGCTTCATCTTTGAGATACACTTTGCCATCAACTCGCCACGCTGGGGTGGCATCCACAACTTTTGTTCCAATGTAATTTTTCATATCAATTTATTTTATGTCCTCATAGAGGATGGTTAGTTACTCCTTAACTTCAACAAAATCAATAAGGTATTTGTTTCCCTTATGAACACCCTTGATTACTGGAACTATGTTATCATAGCAAGTAATCATCAAATCACCATTTGCAACAGATACTCGAAACTTGTCAGTACCAATTGCCATAAAGTTATTTCTTTTCATAATTCTCTTCTTTTTACCCTCTCCTCTAAAAGGGAGAGGGTGGTTAGTTAATCTTTTTTCGGCTTAATACCCCATGCAAGGCATCCAAATCTAACGTCTGTACTAATGTTTTTGCCATCAAAAACTCTCTCTTCTCCACTAATACATGTTAGGGTAATACCTATAGGCAATGAAGGGTAGAGATATAGCGGAATCAAACGAAGTCCAAGAGTGTTTCTCTCATTAGCAACCTTCTTATCAAATTCCTCCTTTGTAAGGTATCCATAGTCTAATTCTGACTGCAAGCAAGAAATTTCTTCCTCAACATCTCCTTCGGATTGCCAACTTCCAAAATGCAAGGCCTTACACTGACTTTCCGTAAGAGCATTCCAATCAATGTCTTTCTTAAACTGTTCTTGAACTTTTTGCCAAGCATCATCGATACTTTTCTTTTTGTATTCTTCGTCCCACTTCTTATACACTTGGGTACATGCAATTTGGTTTGCAAGCCATTTCAAAGTATTACTAACTTTGTTTTCTAATGAAATTTGTTCCATATTACTTATATTTATCCTTTGCAGGATGGTTAGTTAATTTTCTTGATACTATCAATTTCTCCATAGTAAAGTACGAACTCTCTATTAGAGCGAGTACCATCTTTCTTTGCAGGATTGACTCTTACCTCAATATTGCCAGTGAAAAGGTTTATATATTTCTCAGGAACAATACTTGCGATCCAGCATACATCACATCTGCTGCTGCTCACTTTGTCGCCTACCTTGTATGGTAGACTTTCGATGTAATCATTTACGTAAGAACAAATCTCATCGTTAGCATCATTGATGATGCTTTGTTGCTTGGCAACCTTTGCTTTTAATTCTTCTTTTGTCATAACATTAAAATTTATGCCTCAAAGGCGGTTAATAACTGCGTCTTATCTCAACTTTCCACTCCTTAGAAGAGAACTTCTTTTTGAGTTTTTTAATTAAGCTCTCTATCTCTTCAAGAGATTCAAAGGCATTAACTAAATCTCCTTCTTTATACGGGAAATCCCATCTACGTGGTTGTTCGTCTATCTCCTTCTGAGTGAGTGGTCTGACAAACTCCCCTTTGATGGTTTGATATTCATTTGGAATTTCAATTCCTCCCAAATATCCACTTACCGAGCTGTTATCACACACATTGTTTACTTTAACATACAATGTTGCGTAATAATGTATTGCGCCACCGCAAAGACCACGAAAAGAACGAATTTCGATATTCATGAGTCTTTTTTTGTCTTTAGTATAGCTACCCGTAGTTGTATATATTTTCCCACGGAGATTAAACTGAAATCCTTCTCCAATATTCTGAGGAACACCCCCAGTAATCTTAGATATATCAAATCCCTTTTCTATTCTTAAATAGCTATTTATGTCCATACGCTTTACTCCTTTACCTCTTTAAAGATTACACTCTTTCCGTCTGAACGGAGCCTTTCTTCACACATTGAATAGCAAGCACCCATCATTGGAAGATTAAAGAAGAAACATTCCATGCAAGGAAAATTGGAGTCTTTAAAAACATTTTCCTTGACCTCTAAGACTATTCTTTCTCCTACTTTAAGTTCTTTCATATATCACTTATTTAAAACATAACCAATACAAGAATAAATAGATATTGTATGCAGCCTTACTATATGGATGCTCGTTACAATAACAACCCAAATCGGCTACTTGCTCTCGAATATGGTGCTTAATGTTAAACATTCTGTTCATTGCTTACCTCCTCTCTTATTGCTTCTAATTGCTGAATAACGTTATCAATCGTCTTTCCACTATAGTCTATAGCTATCTCTTTCAAGAGAGCTATTTTGGCATTAAGCCTTGCGTATTCTCCTACTGTCATTATTCTTCACCTCCTTTCTTAGGAAGAAGTAAATCGTCAATGTAAAGCCAACGAGCAACTTTATAGTTCTTACAGATGTTGTGCCAAATCTGAGAAGGAGTCCTATTAAACTTATCTGCTTCTTCATTCAAGATAATGGTCTTTGAAATACCATTTCCCCAAACATAAGTTATTTGCTTGTCATGCTTTGGCTCTTCTTCAATAGAATGCCATAAGTCTTTCAAGAATTCATTGATAGCCCACTTAGCACCATCCTTAAATAATTTTGCACCAAACTCTTGACAGAAATGATGCTGACCATCAATCTCTGTGTCTTCATTATAAGACATTATAGGCAAATCTTGCTCATACAAGTCTGCTGCTTCTCTTGCAGCTTCATCTGTTTTCTTATCATCTATCATATCTAACCCTCCTATGGAATTACACACATATCAATATCATTACCATGTTCTTTTATCCATTTCTCACACTCCTTGTAAGAATCTGATGAAAAAGGATATTCTCTTTCGTGAGAATCATATACAGCATATTTGCCCATATCTAACCCTCCCAATTATTTGTTGTACCAATCAATTTAGCTGTCTCTTCATTGTAAGGAAGACACATGAGGTATTTGTCATCAATACAATTTTTAACTCCATCACTATCAATATGACTAAAAAAGTTAGCAGTCCAAGGAGTATCTGGAGTTCTGGTTATCACTCTGTCAAATGGCTTTGGAGTCCACTTTGGTTTCAAATCAACAACTTCTTTCTTCTTGTTATCCCAAGCTTTATTTTCCTTTTCTAAAGCTTCAAAGAGCCGCTGTTTATCTTCATCTGTGGCAAATCTATACCCTTCAGATGATACCACATGTTCGTTAAACAATAATCCGAACACATCATTTATAGAAACATAGAAATAAAGGGTGTCCTTATAAATCTTTCGGCATATTGCAACTGATTCTCCATATACCACTATATCCCCATCCTTGAACTCTGTCTGATGCTTTTCAACTTCCAAAGTCTCAAGGTTAAGCTTACCACCCAAGCGTTCCTCGATGGTTTTGATGTAAGTCTGAGCAACTTCTTTGTTATCTTCAATATGATAGTTTTGTGTATTCTGCATATTCAAACAAGATATATGTCTCTTTTTACTTACACTAATCCAGTGTTTACCTTCAAATATAGTATAATCATCTTTTGAGAAACCCTTAAAGATTATATGGCTATCACTATCATTGCTAACCAAGACATCGCCTTTCTTCCAAGCGAACTTTGACCAATCACGCATTTCCTTTGATGGGAAAACGACACATTCTCCATCATCATACAATTTGCCATTTTTATCAAGATACCCTTCTCCACCATTCATAAAACCAAACTTTGAATTATAGAAGGATATTTTGAAACTTTTATCATATACTTTTTCTAAATTGCATTTACCACAAGCGGAAGAATATAACTTAGTTCCTTGCGGTTTATCTTTAAGAATTTCCGCTATATT
>ULQM01024913.1_pt1 | contig 18690 bp, 18 predicted proteins | sample 1954451 | NCBI WGS metagenome assembly ULQM01 (sample SAMEA4835655, study PRJEB28245) | human gut metagenome | biome: gut microbiome; material: fecal sample | place: Denmark | collected 2008 | reverse complement strand
GCTGCGTCTCCGGCTGCGCCGCCTGCCGTTCTGCCGTGTCGTGGGCATATTTCTGCGGCATGCGGCTCATGCGGCTGAGATTCATATACAGGTCCTGCGCTTTCACACGGAGTTTTTCCGCTTCTTTCGCTTCTTTCAGGTCGAGGGCCTTCAACGCTTCCCCGTCCGCCTTGTATACCGCGCACAGGCGGGTCTCCAGATTGTAGGATTTCGTATTCTTGTTCACATAGAGGCCCGCGTCGAATTCGCGGATGGACGTGACGAGATTGTCCCGGGCGAAGTCCATGGCGTTCACTTTGTCCCGGTAGGACTCCACGTACATCTTGAAATGCATATTTTCCACGCTGTTCGGGAAATCCATGGTCTGGATGGCAGTGAGCGTGGAGAGGTCCGCATAGACCACTTCGTCTTCCCCGGCGGCGATGACGCGGTATTTCGCGGGGTTGGCGAGGAGCGACGCCGAATCCATGGCCATCGCGGCGTTCGGCGCGGCCAGCACGAGGCCGGCGAGCATGAGGCTGTACAGTTTCTTCATGGGTCCTCCTTATTCTGTCTTCGGCGCGTGCACGGCGCGGAAGAGGCTGTAATAGATGTCGTCCGCTTCTACTTTGGCTTTTTTGCCTTTCCACGAAGCGTCTCCGATCTGGTCGCCGTCCTGGTCATAGACGGCGGCGAGCGTTTTTTCCAGACGGTACTGGTCTTTTTCCTTATTGCCGTAGGCGGTGGCGTCGTACTGCTGGATGGACATGACGATTTCTTTTTTCTGGAACGCCATGGCGTCGGGCTTCTTCGCATAGGTCTCCACATACATGGTGAAGGAAATGTTTTCTATGCTGCCGGGATAGTCCCGGGTCTGCATGGCCCGCACGGTGTCCATGTCGGCGTAGACGGCTTTTTCCCGGTCGGCGTAGATCACGCGGTACTGCAGGGGATGCGAGAGCAGGGTCTCGGAGTCCATGGCCAGAGCGGCGCACGGCGCGGCGAGCGCGAGGCCGGCCGCCAGAGCTGCGCACAGTTTCTTCATACATTGCCTCCTTATGATGAAATGATATTTTCTAATGAATATATTAATACTAACATATTCTACCAGTAAAAGCAACGGCGGCCCCGGTTGCGCCGGCGGGCGGATTTACTATAATGGAATCACAGGAGGCACAGGAGAGCCATGAAATACCGCATCGGAGGCGCGCTCATCCTGGCGGCGGCCCTGCTTTGTGCCCCGGCGGGATGCGGAGGGACCGCGCTGAAACACACCCGTCATCTGGTGGCGGAGACCTGCACGGACCAGCGGCCGTTTCTATTTGAGGAAGACGGCGCGCCGGCCGGTTTTGACGCGGACCTGCTCCGCCTCCTCGCGGCCCGGGCGGGCTATACGGCGGAGCTGCGCCGCACCAGCCGGACGCGCCTCTTCGCCCATCTCCAGCGGGGCTACGCGGACCTCGCCCTGTCCAGCCTCGTCCTCACGACGGACAACGCCCGGTCGTACCGCTACTCCGCGCCGTATTTCCTGAACCGGCAGGCCATCCTCACGGCGGACCCGTCCATCGCGTCCGCGGAGGACCTGCGGGACAAAGTCACGGCGGTGCGGCCCGGCTCGGCGGGGCAGTTTGCGCTGGAAGCCCGTTTCGGACAGGATGCGCCGGCGCTTCGCAAGACGGCCGATGCGGCGGAGGCCCTTCTCGCAGACGAGGCGGACGCCTTCGTGGGGGACGAGCCGTATCTCCGGCTCCTTCTCCGGGAATACCCGGCGCATCGTCTCCGCCTCGTGGAAGACGAGCGGGCATTCCCGCCGGAGCGGTACGTCATCCTCTATCCGAAAAACGGGGACCCGGAGGTGCGCCGCGCGCTCGGCCGGGCGCTCTCCGCGCTCATCGCGGACGGCACGTACGCCGCGCTCTACCGGAAATGGTTCCACGAAGAACCGCCGCCGGCGCTCCGGGACGCGGTGTACGGCAAATGAAATGCCGCGTGTCTTTCTGATTTCCTGCATAAAAAAACTCCCATGCGCCGCATGAGAGGGACGGCCCGGAGCCGTCTTTTTTTATACCAGTTTTTTCCGCCACACCCCGCCGTGCCAGCGCCAGAGGAAGACCGCGCCGCGGGTGCATTCGTCCGCCGCCATGGCGACCCAGATGCCCACGAGGCCCCAGCCGAGATGGACGCCTAGGAGCCACGCCCCGAGGGTGGCGATGCCCCACATGAAGAGGATGCCCACCGTCACGGGGGCGCGCACGTCGCCCGCCGCGTTCAGCGCCATGACCATGCTCATATTCACCGCGCGGCCGATTTCCAGAAAGATTTCCACGAAGAGGATGACCCGGCCGAGAGCGTGCACCTCCGGATCGTCCGTGAAAAGGGAAAAGACCGCATCGCTGTGCCAGAAGAGAAAGGCCGCGATGCTCCCCGAGAGCAGCACCGACACGAGGATGGTGAATTTCACCCGCCGGTCCACCTCGTCATTGTCCCCCGCGCCCTTGAAATACCCCACGAGGATCTGCGTGGCCATGGCGAGCGACTGGGAGTAGACGTAGCTCGCCATGGCGATGATGTAGGCGTAAATTTTCGTGGTGATGACCACGAGGCCGAAGACGTTCACGAATTTCATGATGACCGTCTGCGAGAGCTGGTACGAGAAGGTCTCCCCGCCGCAGGGGATGCCGATGGCAAGAATCTGCCGGAGCGTGCGGAAGGGGAAAGGCCGCAGATACGAGAGCGACAGCCGCGCCGGCGTGTACCGGTGAAAGAGGACCACGATGAGGACGAGGCCGAGGATTTTGGAAATATTCGTGGAGATGCACACCCCCGCCACGCCGAGAGACGGGATGGGCCCCCACCCGTGGATGAGCACCAGATTGCCGCCGATATTGAGCACGTTCATCACGAGCGAGCAGATCATGGTGAGCTTCAGCAGAGACCAGCCGCGGATGAAGGAAATGAACGCCATGTACAGGCTCTGCACGAATACAAACGCGCCGATCCACCGCATGTACAGCGACGCGTCGCTCCAGATTTCCTCCGGGACGCCGATGGCCCGGAGAAACCAGCCGTCGCAGAAAAAGAGCACCGCCGAGAGCAGCGCTCCGAGCACGAAATTCGACGCCAGCGCCACGGTGCACACCTCGCTCACCTTCGTCAGGTCTCCCGCGCCGCGGTAATGGGCGATAAGAATCGTCGCGGCCTGACACATCACGGCCAGCGTAAGCACGATCATATTGAACACCACATTGTCATTGCCCACGGCGGCCACCGCGTCCTGCGAATACCGGCTCAGCATGAACTGGTCCACATTCGGCACCATCATCTGCAGGGCCGTCTCCACAAAAATGGGCACCGACATGGAAAAGACCGCCCATCGGCTGCGGTAGGGATTGGCTTTCACATTCATCGCATCATCCGGGCGCGCCCGGCTCCTTTCATACAAGACAGGGTGCATTGTATCACGGCGGCGCGCGCCGCGCAACCGGCGCAAAAAAAGACGCCCTCGCGGACGTCCTTTCGGGAAATCTCAGCGGATTTCCACCGTATGCACCACTTTGTAGCCGTGCTCTTCCAGATGCTTCGTGGAGAGCGGCAGATCCGGGAAATCGCCGCGGATGACGATTTCATACTCTCCTTCATTCTCCTTGTACGTCACAAGGCTGTCGATATTCACGCCGTCGCCGGTGAGCACGCTGGACATATCCTCCAGCACGCCTTTCTTGTCGTGCACATGCACGGCGATGCGCGTCTTGCCGTCTGCGAGCCCCATCATATTGACGAACGCCCGCAGGATGTCCCGCGAGGTGATGACCCCCACCACGACGCCCACGTCGCTCACCACGGGCAGACCGCTGATGTTGTTCCGCTCCATGAGATACGCCGCCTCCTCAATGGTGGCGTCCGCATTGATGGCGATGACCCGCTTCGACATGATGTTCTTCACCTTGAGCTGATCCAGCAGCGAGCTGATTTCATACTCCGCCAGCGTCGTCGCCGGAGACGGGGACATCCGGCTGATGTCGCCGTCGCTCACCAGACCCACCAGCTTGCCGCCCTCCAGCACGGGCAGGCGATTGATCTTGTGCGCCTTCATGATCGCCGCCGCCTTGGTCACCGTCGTGTCCGGCGTAATCGTCACCGGATTTTTTGACATGCGGTTTGCTACGAACATGATAATCGTCCCTTCCTCAAGACAATGGAAACCGGATTCTCTTTTTATTGTACCACAGACAGCCCGTGTCCCGGCACCCGCCGGAGCGCTTTCCTCCGTCCGCCGCACGGAATGCCCTCTTTGTCAGAAATAGGCCCGGCTGTCCAGAATCCGCTTCCGCTCCTGCCAGTCCGGCATCATCACCGTCAGCAGCTCATAGAACCGCCGCGAATGATTCGGCAGCACCAGATGGCAGAATTCATGGGTCACCACATATTCGATGCAGTCCTCCGGCATCTCCGCCAGCCGCCGGTTCAGCGTGATGATTTTTTTCTCCTTCACACAGGAGCCCCACTGCGTATCCATGCTCCGGATATGAATGCGGGGCTTCTCCACGCCGTACCGCACAAACTGCGGATACACCCGGTCCGCTGCCTCCCGGAAAATCAGGCGGCACTGCCGCGTGAGCCACCGCGTCACCAGACGCCTCCGCGCCTCGCTGTCCTCCCGGTTCTTCATCTGCACCCGCAGATACACCCCGTCCGAGGTGATGCAGTCCTTCGGGCCCTCCTCCACCTTCAGGCGCAGCCCGCGCCCGCGCAGATAAAAGGTCTCCCCGCTCACATACTGCTTCGGACTCGGCGCATACCGCGCCATCTCCTCAAAATGCGCCTGCGCCCGCCGGATATAAGAGGACTTCCGCGCCACGAAGGCATCCGCTTCCGCCTCCGGCACCTCCGGCCCGGCCGACAGATATACCGTGCCGTCCCGGTGAATGCGCAGATTCAGATTCCGCACCGCCTTGCGCTCCAGCACATAGACGATGCCCTCCGCCGTCCGCTTCCCTGCTTCATCCATGGTTCAGAACCTCCGCAGAGCGACCGTTTTCACATTGCTGATAATCCGGTCGATCACCGCAAAGGACAGCTTCAGCCCCCGGTGCTTCTCGTAATCATAAAACAGATCGTCGATATCCTGCGCGATGCGGTCATGGATGGTCTTGCTCCGGCTCCAGTCCACCTGGCTGTGCGCCGCGATGATCCTCGTGATAGCCAGCGCCATTTCCGCCTCGAAGTCCGGAGACACATCCCGGATATTCTCGTCTGCAAAAATGCCGGAAATCACGCCGTAAAAGGCCTGCGCATGGGGATTGTCCCGGATGGACTCCGGATAATACACCCCGCTCCGCCCGGCGTGGTAATCCTCCATGATGGCCTGCATCTTCTCCAGATACTCCGCATCCGAGATGGCCTTCTCCTTGTACTGCTCCAGCGTCTCCCTGATCCGTTTGGAAAAGCTGTCATAATAGGCCGGATTTTCCAGCCGCTTTTCGCTGATGCTTTTCGACAGGCGGCTGGTGATCGCATCCGCCCGGGCCCGCTTCGTTCCCAGCGACTCCAGCTCCTTCAGGAAATCATCCTTATTCAGGATATCCACCGGGCTGGTGAGCCGCTTCAGCCCCTGCACCGACAGATGCCGGTCCAGCAGATTCTGCATCATCGGCTCATACTCCCGGTTGTCGATGGCGTCGCAGTACCGGATTTTCACACTCCGCCGCACCTTCGAGAAGAAAAGGAACGCATCCTGATACTTCCGGCGCTGCTCCTCTGAAAGGCCGCCCTCCCCGTAGGCCAGCTCCGAATTGAGCACGATATTCAGGCATTTTCCGAAAACGCACAGCCGCTGATAGAACGTCTCCCGCGTCTTTTCATCCGCAAGAAACACCTCCACCGACTCCGTGTCCCGGATATTCTCCACCGTGCTGAACAGATCCATGAGCTGCGTGTAGGCGCTTTCCAGCCGGCCCAGATACTCCCCGATCTGGATGGCCACGTCCTTCAGGTCGCTGCCGTCATAATTCTCGAGGCCGGCGCCGCTGTACAGATTCATCGCCGCATCCAGCTCCCGGATCAGCCCGCGGTAGTCCACAATCAGCCCGAAGTCCTTCCCGTCCGCCAGACGGTTCGTCCGGGCGATGGCCTGAAGCAGATTGTGCTCCTTCAGCTCCTTGTCGATATAGAGCACCTGGCAGACCGGCGCATCAAAGCCCGTAAGCAGCTTGCTGCATACGATGAGAATATCAATCTCCCCGTGAACGAACTGATCCTTCAGCGTCTCCTCATAGGTATCCGCATCGCCGTAGCGCGCCATCATCTTGTTCCAGAACTTGATGACCGTGTCGTCGATATCGTCGTAGATATCGTCCGCTCCCTCGCGCATATCCGGCGGGGAAATCACCACCTCGCACCGGAGATCGCCCAGCGTCCGGAAGCACTCCCAGTACCGCACCGCGTCCCGCTTGTAATTCGTGGCCAGCATCGCCTTGAAGCCCGTCGCCTTGAATTCACTGTTAAAATGCCGGTCGATATCCAGCGCAATCCGTTGAATGCGCGCATCCGTGGACGTGAGCCGCCGGATGCTGCTCCACTTCCGGGACAGATCTTCCCGCTGGGCCTGCGTGAGCGGCTTCGTCACCTGCTCAAACCACAGGTCGATATTCTCCTCATCCACACGCTGATCCACGAAGCGCGCCTCGTAAATCAGCGGGACAATGGCGCCGTCCTCCACCCCGTCGGCAATGGTGTACTTGTGAATCAGCCGGCCGAACCGGGCCATCGTATTCTTTTCCCGCTTCATGAGAGGCGTTCCCGTGAAGCCGATATAGCACGCATTGGGAAAAACCGTGCGCATCCGCGCCGCCATGAAGCCGTAATTCGAGCGGTGGCTCTCATCCACCAGCAGGAACACGTCCTGCGACAGGTCCCGCAGCGCCAGCCGCTCCGCCGTATTGAACTTGTTGATGATCGTCGTCACCACATCCGCCCGGCCCTCCTGAAGCAGCTCCACCAGATTCCGCCCGGTCTGGGCCCGCGCCGGCTGAAGCCGCGTATGGGCAAAAGTCGCCGTAATCTGCCGATCCAGCTCCTTCCGGTCCGTGACGATCACCACCCGCGGATGCACCGCCGCCAGCTTCATCAGCAGATACTTTGCCAGCATGACCATCGTGAGACTCTTCCCGCTGCCCTGCGTGTGCCAGATGACGCCGCTCTGGCGGTTCCCTTTCTCATCACGCTGCTCCACCGTCCGGAGAATTTCCTTCACCGCGAAATACTGCTGGTACCGGCAGATTTTTTTCACATTCGCATCAAACAGCACAAAATACCGGATGAGCTCCATCACCCGGTCCCGGCTGAAAAGAGACAGAATGTCCCGGTCCTGCTTCGTCACCGTGCGGCCGTGCACATACCGCGCCTCCGCCTCCTGAAGAAACGCCTCGTCCTGCTCCTTCCACACATTCCAGAACCGTTTCGGCGTCCCCGCCGTGGCATACTTCACCTCCGTGCGGTTCGTGGCCATGACGATCTGCGCATACTTGAAAAGCTGCGGCACATACTCCATCCGCTGATTGCGGATCATCTGCTCCACCGCTTCATCCGCCCGTACATCCGTCGCCTTGCACTCGATCACCGCAAAGGGAATGCCGTTGATAAAAAGCACCACATCCGGACGGGCATTGTGCTCCTTGTCCCGGCTTTCCACCGTAAATTCCTCCGTCACATGGAATACATTCCGCTCCGGATGCTCCCAGTCGATGTACTTCAGATTGAAATTCAGCACCCGCCCGTCTCCGACGATCTCCGGGAAGCTCTTCCCCAGCAGCAGCGCGTCATAGACCTTTTCACTGGCCCGGATCAGCCCGTCCGTGATGGGCTCATCCAGCTCCTCCATGGCCCGCTCGATATTGGCCGAGGAAAATTCATTCTCCGACCCGCCGTAGGAGTACCGGTTCAGCTTCCGGAGCTGCCCCCGGAGCACATCCTTCAGCAGCACATGATAGAAGCCTCCCCGCTGAGCCTTACATTCCTCCGGGGAGAGATAGGTATATCCCATGTCCGACAGCAGCCGGATCGCCGGTTTCTGGCTGCTGTACTTTTCCAGCCCTTCCTTTGCCAGCATGATGTCATCTCCTTTTGCTTCACTCGCCGCGGCAGGAAATCCCGCCGTCACGGCTTCACCCGTACAATCCCCGACAGCAGCAGCTGCATCAGCGCCTTTTTCTTCCGCCGCTCCTGTTCCAGTGCCTGTCTCAGCAGGCCTATTTCCTGATCGGCCGTAACAAGAATATCGGCAATCGCCATTTGTTCCTTTTCATTTACGGGACATTTGACTCGAATCTTTTTGAAATTCGAATATTTTAAATTTCTTGTATCATCTACCAAGCCCTGTGAATATCGGTAAAACAAGAAAATAATTTCCGGCAATTTGAAAAGATAAGCAAAAAATCTGGCATGGTTACGGCCATTGGGTTTCAAAATCGTATATGCAGGACTTACAATCCCCTCATAATTTGAATAGGCAGATACCCCCTGCCACATTCTCATAGTGTTGTATCCAATATCCCCGACACAAATCTTCAAATACTTCGACTTATCCTCACTGGAATTGTCTTTTAAATCCAGTTGATTTCTTGGGATAACGCCCTTTGTTCCCGTAATGGCAAGCAATTCCAATTCAGGGTGATTCGTTTCCGTTCTCTCGGAAAAAATATCTCCCAGTTTCACTTCTTTCCATGGTTCACTAAATCCCGGCAGCCGCTTTTTCCCCGTAAGCAACACCTGCATGAGATACTGCTTCTGCCGCAGCTTCTCAGCCAAATACCTTTCTTTTAAAGCAATAATCCGATTCTGCAATTTCAAAATTTTAACAATAGTATTACGATCACTTTCTTTCGCATACGGAATAATCAAATTAGAAAAACTATCAAAAATCAGACTTTCTACGGTGGTTCCCTTTTTGGTATAGGTTTGTAAAATAAATGCCTCTTTACATTTCAGCATCTCAAATACGTAATCTATCATGGAAGCATCATTTAAAATTAATGCTTTGATATCCTGATTAATCGCCATCGGAATACTTAATTTTGCAATAGGCAATGAATGTTGTAAAATCCCACTTCTAACTACTACGATAATTGAATTTTCAGGAATTAATGTTGTTGTTGATTCTTTTAAAGCAGCCTCGGTAATTTTATATGTGGTTTCTTTTATCGTATCCTGCTTTACTTCTTGAGAAGATATCCAATAAATCGTCCCGTTTTGCCAATACGATGCATTCCCTTTTGCAGGTGTTCCCCCGCCCTTCCATTTTCCTAGTTCTGATAATTTGACGGCTTTCCATGTTTCCGGGCAGATATAGCCTCCAACGTTTTTATATCCTTTGGGTATCTTCCCCTGCCTAATCTGCTCAATCCTTTGTCTGACTTCCGCTTTCATAAACCCCTCATTGTTTTCCGTTCATATGCCGAACGGTATCTGAATACCGTTCCATTTGTTCCTGATGCCTTTTTTTCAACAACTTGTAAAACATATCCGGAATAAGAAATGCCCGCTCCCTATGCTCCCGAATTTTCTTCTGAATATCAATCAATACTTTCTGGGCCTGCTGATCCGACTGTTTTTTCCCCTCGTTTTCAAATGCCGAGCATAATCTTCGCATCTCTTTGAGCCTCTGCAAATCGGCATTAATAATTTCGTGATTTTCCCATAGGTAATCAATCAACGATGCCCCCCAAGCCAGAATGCTTAAAAATTTGGCAACGGTCATTCCTGTCCATAGTCCAAGCACTAAAATCAGAAAACAGGCAATACCAATCCATATATTCTGAAAAGTTTCATAGTTTTCCCGAAGATTATTATCCCATTGAATATTTTCACGCTGACAATAATACACCTGTATAGGGGCTGGAAATTCGGCATAATTCTGATACCAGTTTTTTACTGCTTCTAAATCCTTTGCCGCAAAATTTTTGCTGACAATTTCCGCTATATCACTTTTCGGTAAAAAAGGTCCAAAGCTTGCCATTTGAATATGCAAGGCCGGAGCAAATAGGGAAGCATCGATATATTGCTGAATCCCTGCGGCCGCTTTTTTTAACTGCTCAATTTTTCTATCTAATTTTCTGGAAACGATGGGAACCATTACTGCCAGAAGTCCTGCCAACGCAATGATATTTTCATTATCAGAACAAGCCGCGAGTGTTGATACCACAGCAGAACATACGACCAGATATCGCTTTGCTTTCATCTTTCTTTTAGCCCGGCTGTATTCTTTCCTCTGCGTTACAAGGCAGCGAAGCAGAATATCATCATTCTGTCTTTCAAAAATTGATTTATCCAAAGATTGGGAAATCGCTTCCAAATATTTCGCCCCATTTCTGAATTGCTTCCTTATTATTCCCTTGATCTGCATCTTTTAAGGCCTGCCAAGCTTTTTTGGAATCATAGTCGGCTTTTACCCGGATTTTTGCACGTTCTTCATCAGTTAGTCTATGCAGGAGATCGCCCTGAATCCCCTGCATATCATATACAGCGGAATAATAGAGGGACTCTCTGATTATATCCAGAGCTATGGTAAATCTGTGCGACAAATTCGAGGGTAATTCCACATTTCTGAAACAATAATTAACAAGCATTGTCTCCATCAGATAAGACGGCATCGTTTTCACGTGCTTCACCTTATTCCATTTTTTGCACAGCCGAATCAGTTCCAGTAAACGCCCATTTGTTGCCTGATTCCGGTATGTAACGGTATGCTGATCTTTATGCGGATCTGTTTTTTTCCAGTTCCCTTTTCCGTTTGGAATTAGATAATAATTGCGTCCGTTCTCTTTTTCTGTATAAAAACAGGGAACAATATCAAAAGACCAATCCTTTGATATAAGGTTTAAGACGATGGCTTCGCCGTTTCTTTTAATTTCCGACCGGCGATATTCCCGAACGTGCTCTAACTTTTTCTTAAACCGATTAGCTACCTTTATACTATTCAGAGTCCCATCACTATTACTACACTCCTGCTGTGCCGGATTCGTTTCACTGGCAATAATGCGGACATTATCCCACGGGTCATCTACCTTATATTTTCCTCCATCTCCGGAAATACCGATCATCAAATCAATATCATCCAGTTCCCGGCACTTGGTTTTTCTTGCAAAAGAACCAAAATGTACATTGATATCCTCATATAGATTGAAAAAGTCAGGAGCATGATTGAATTCTGAAATATTTGCCAAGAGATTATCCCTGCTTGCCCTGGCTTTGGAAACTACATATGGGTCCAAGTTCACAGAATCTCTCATAAATTCATTAAATGCCATGTTTACAGTGGTTGCCATTATGTCCCCTCCTTTATCAGACCAAAGTTTTGCGATATATAAAGCTCATCGTTTCTTATAACCCCAGTTCCTCCAGATATTTCTTCATCTGCCCCTGTACCTGGGCCAGTTCCTTTTCGATGGCGGCGATATTCCGTTCCACATCCTCGATATCCACCAGCGGTTCTTCCTCGAAAGTATCCACGTAGCGGGGAATATTCAGGTTGTAGTCGTTCTCCTCGATTTCCTCCCGGCTGGCTGCATGAGCGTATTTCTCCACGTCCGTCCGCGCCTGATAGGCCTGTACGATGGCTTCGATATCGCATTCCCGCAGGATGTTCTGGTTCTTTCCCTTTTCGTAGTGTCCTTCGCCGGAGGCGTCAATGAAAAGAACGTCCTTCCGGTCCCGGTTCTTTTTGAAAATGAGGATACACGCCGGAATGCCCGTGCCGTAAAACAGATTGGCCGGCAGTCCGATCACCGCGTCCAGCACATTTTTCTTCTCGATGAGCGCCCGGCGAATGCGTCCCTCGGCCGCGCCGCGGAAGAGTACGCCGTGGGGCAGCACCACCGCCATGCGGCCGTCGCTGGCGAGGCTGACCAGCATGTGCAGAACGAAGGCGTAGTCGCCCTTGGAGCTCGGGGGCACGCCGAGGTCAAACCGGCCATACGGGTCCAGCTCGGCGGACATTTTTTTCTTTCCCTTTTTATCCGGCTCCGCATCGGCCAGAAAGCCGCTGTCCCATTTGTCGAGGCTGAACGGCGGATTGGCCACCACCACCTGGAATTTCATGAGGCTGTCGTTTTCCAGATTCTGCGGATTGGAGAGGGTGTCCCCCTGCCAGATGTGCGCGTCGTCCACGCCGTGGAGGAACATATTCATGGAGCAGAGCGCCCAGGTCTGGGCATTCTGTTCCTGTCCGTATACAGCCGCCCTGCCGCCGGGCACCTTCCGGAAGGCCTTGAGCAGCAGGCCGCCGCTGCCGCAGGTGGGGTCATAGATGCGGTCGTTTTCCCGGGGCTCCACCAGACGGGCGATGAGCTCGGAAACGGGGCTCGGCGTGAAGAATTCGCCGCCCTTTTTCCCCGCGTCGGAGGCGAACTGGGCGATCATGTACTCGTAGGCATCGCCGATGATGTCCGCCGAGCCCAGCTGGCCCGGGCGGAGGTCCAGTGCATGGAAGTCCTCCAGCAGGTTGCGCAGGATGGCGTTCTTTTCCTTCACGTCCCCCAGATCCACCTGCGAATTGAAGTCGATCGCGCGGAACACATTGCGCAGCTTGCCGCTGTTTCTGTCCTCGATATGGGACAGCGCCACATTGATTTTCTGCCCGATTTCCGTATCGTTCCGGTGGTCGTAGAGGTAATCGAAGGTGGATTCCTCGTCCAGTGAGAAGCGCTCCCGGCTCATGGCGCGCTTCACACGTTCCATGTCGCCCTCGTAGCGCTGAATGAATTCCGCCTCCTTTTCCTTCGCCGTATCGCTCAGATATTTCACGAAGAGCATGGACAGGATATAGTCCTTGTAGCGGGAGCTGTCTATTTTTCCGCGGAAGCTGTCGCAGGCATTCCACAGTACGCGTTCAATATCGCTTCTTGTCGTCATGGTGGTGTTGTCTCCTTTTCTTACTGAACCGCCGGGGCCGCCGCACGGCCGGCTGCGTCTGCTGCTGTCTGATGAATGCCCCCGCAGAGGGTGCGGATGCCCTGTTCCGATTCCTGGCGGAAATCCAGCGTATGGAAGAGTTCCAGCAGGTCCCGCAGGATGTCATGGTGCTCCGCTTCCTCTCTGAAAGCCGGCTCCGCCGGGAGCAGATCCTGCAGGCCGCTGTCTTTCAGCCGGGCGAAGGCTTCTCCGAAGGCCTGACAGAGGCCGGGATCATTCCGCTGCCCGTAAAGGCGTTCAAAGCCGGACGCTTCCTGCGGCGCTTCCTCCGTATCGCTCAGATATTTCATGAGAAGCAGGGAGCGGATGCCGTCCATCCCGCTGAGGCTGTCCATTCTGCCGCGCAGGATGGCGCAGGCTTTCCAGAGAATATTTCTGATTTCATTTTCCGTTGTCATGATGTACGTCTCCTTTTTGATACATATGTGTAAGAATCGCTTCGCAATAGGTCATTTTTTCTTCAGCCAGCGTGCGGAGAAGCGCCGCTTCCTGCCGGGCCAGTTCATACAATCCGGCGGCCTGCCGCTGCGCCTCCAGCGCCGGCAGATGGATTTCCATGCCTGCCAGGACGCGGGGGCTCACGGCGCTCAGCATATTGCCTGCGGAGTCCTTGTAAAAACGCCGCCGCATGGATTCCGTATTCAGCAGCCAGTGAAGGTAGGCCGGCACAGCGGTGCCTTCCCGGCAGCGGATCACCGCAAAATTGGAGGAGATCACCATACCGGCCGTGTCCTCCTCGATGAGCACCGCCGTATAGGGAACGGTGAGGCGCATCACGATATCGCCGGGCTGGGAGAGATACTCCGGCCGGAGCGGCTCTTCCGTGCAGTAGGTGTCTCCGGACTGTGTGATGAGGGTCCCGTCCTCCCGGAGGGCGCGCAGTGTAATCAGCGGATACTGATACTGCCCGCCGTCCTTCGCCTGTTTCCGGGCGAGCACAAGACCGCTTCGCACAGCAGCTGCATCTTTCAGTTTCATCTTCGCATTTCCTCTTGTCATGGGTAAAAATAACAATTTCGTTGTAAAAAAATATTTGCCAACCGGCTGATTTTCTTCATTATACCTCATGTTATTTCCCTTTGCAAATCAATATGTCATATTTTAAAATAACATCTTCTCCATCCTTTGAAAGCCCTCTCCTGTCCCCTCTTCCCGCCGAAAGTATCTTCCGCTACAATAAAAGAAAACGTGTTTTTTCAGAAAGGAGATTCCCATGCCGTACGTCAATATTAAAATCACGAAGGAAGGCCAGGTCACGCCGGAGCAGAAGCGCCGGCTCATCGAGGGGGCGACGAATCTGCTCCATGATGTACTGGGCAAGAACAAGGCCACCACGGTGGTGACCATCGATGAAGTGGACACGGACAACTGGGGCATCGGCGGCGTGCCGATCACGGAGATCCGGAAGCAGCAGAAATAAAGCGGCTCCCCATACAAGGGCGGATCTGTCCACGAAAAAAGGCTCCCTCACGGGGAGTCCTTTTTATTTGTTTTATTTCTCTTTCCCGCTGCGGCGCTCCGGAGCGGCTGCTTTTTCCGCCTCCGCGGCCTGACAGTCCGGGCAGCAGCCGTACCATTCCAGATTGTGGCCGGTGATGGTGAAGCGCGTCTTTTCGGATAGTTCCTTTTCAAAGCTCTCGAGGGGACAGTGGTCGATCTCGATCACCCGGTGGCATTTCAGGCAGATGAGGCGGTGGCAGTGCCCCGCCGCTTTCAGGGAGAATCCGTATTTCCGCAGGTCCGGCAGGTAGTGCTTCTCCGCCAACCCCCGTTCGGTAAAGAGCTCCAAAATGCGGTACAGCGTGGAGAAATCGGGCTTCTTCCCTTCCTCCACGAGGGCCCGGCTGATGTCCTCCGCGGTGAGCACGCCGCCGCACTGTCGGAGCAGGCGCAGCACCTCCCGGCGGGTATGGGTATTTTTCAGACCGTGCCGGTGAAGCAGGTCCTCACAGAGCTTCATGTCTTCCGTTTCCGTCATGGCAGCCTCCTTACGAATGACGCGCCGGAACGAGGCTGCGCCCGGCAATGACCGCCAGCAGGACCGCCACAGACACGAGGGCCGTCACGCCCCCCGGCGCCGCGTCAATCCAGTAGGACAGGAAAAGGCCCCCCATGAGGTCGAGGAAGCTGAACAGCACGGACAGCTCCATGGTGCGCCGGAACCCTTTCTGGAGCTGCAGGGCCGTCGCCACAGGCAGCGCGATGAGGGAACTGATGACGAGGATGCCCACGATGCGGATGGACACGGAAATGGTGGCCGCCACGAGCACCGCAAAGGCATAGTTAATGAGACGGTACCGCACGCCGGCAATCTTCGCACCGTCCTCATCGAAGGTGAGCAGCACCAGCTGCGGATAGAGCCGGACGATCATCGCAAGGGACACCACGCTCAGGAAGAGCACGGACCACACGTCCTGCCGGGTCACGGTGAGGATGCTCCCGAAGAGGAAGGATTCCACATTGGCATGGACCACGCCGGAGCTGATGATGGTGATGGCGATGCCCACGGACAGGGACAGGATGATCACCAGAATGAGCTCTGCATACTGGCGGAACCGCTGCCGCAGCGCCTCGATGAGCAGGCCGAAAAAGGAAGTGAGCCCGAAGGCGCTGAGAATGGGATTCAGGTCCAGCAGCAGTCCCAGAGCCACACCGGCCAGCGATGCATGGGCCAGAGAGTCGCCGATCATGGAGTAGCGCCGGAGCACGAGAAACATCCCGATGAGGGGGCACACCAGAGAAATGAGAATGGCCACGATAAAGGCATTCTGCATGAAGGCGTATTCAAACATGGCTGTCCCTCCCCATATTTTCCGACAGATATTCCTGAATGTATTCCTCAGGGGAGCAGAAGTGACCGTGCCCGTTGACCACATGGAACATTTTCGTGGAATTTTTCACCGCAAATTTCAGGTTGTGCTCCACGGTGAGGATGGTAACGCCCTGCTCCTGATTGAGCGATCTCATGAAGAGGTACAGCTCCAGCTGACTTTTCACGTCGATGCCCGTGGAGGGCTCGTCGAAAATGAGAAGGTCCGGCTCGCCCATGAGGGCCCGCGCGATGAGCACCTTCTGGCACTGCCCGCCGGACAGGCTCCCCATGAGCTGGTCCCGGAGGTCGTACACGTCCATCTGCTCCAGCGAGCGGCGGATCACGTCCCGGTCCTTCAGGCCGAGGACTCTCCGCTGGCAGTTCATCACCTCCTGCACGGTGATGGGAAACTGCCGGTTCAGCGTGTCGAAGCGCTGGGGCACATAGGCGCAGTGCCGGAATGTATTGGTGATGGTGCCGCTGTCCGGCTGAAGGAGCCCTAATATGAGGCGCACGAGGGTGCTCTTTCCGCTGCCGTTCTCCCCCACGATGGAAATATAGTCGCCGCGGGCCACGTCCATGGAAACGTCCTGCAGCAGATACGGTCCGTTCTCATAGCGGAAGGACACGTGTTGTAATGAAAGCATACTGATCCCTGCCATTTCTTCAAGATGGGTCCATTATATCGCTGATAGCCATGTAAATGCAAATGACTTGCATTTATTGACAAGACCGGCCCGCCGCTTTATACTGACTCCAGCATATTTTCAATGAATAAATAGAAATGATCCGACAGGAGGACCTCTATGAAACTATGGCGCATCGCCCTTGCGTGCGTGCTTTGCACGGCGGCACTGCTCACCGGCTGCGGCTCATCCGCCCCGGAGGCACAGCCCCCTGCGGGAAAAATTCCCGTGGTGGCTTCTTTTGATGCCATGAAGGAATTTACCGAAGCGGTCGGCGGCGACCGGGTGGCGGTGACCACGCTGATCCCGGCCGGCACGGAGCCCCACGATTTCCAGCCCACGCCGCACAATCTGAAATCGCTGCTCCACGCCCGCCTTTTCATCTGCAACGGGCTCGGCATGGAGCCCTGGGCCGATGAGGTGACCGCCGCCGTGGGCAATGAATCGCTCATCACGGTGGACGCCTCCCGCGGCGTGGATGCCATCCCCGCGGACAGCCGCCGGGAACGGTTCGATCCGCACTGCTGGCTCAGTCTGGAAGCGGCGCAGACGGAGGTGCAGAATATCGCCGACGCGCTGGCCGGAGCCGATCCGGACCACGCTGACTATTATCAGAAGAATGCCGCCGCCTACAAGGAGGAGCTCCGGTCCCTCCTCGAGGAATACCGGGCGAAATTCCAGTCCGTACCGGGCCGGCATTTCGTGACGGGCCATGCGGCCTTTGCCTATCTCTGCCGCGACTACGGCCTCATTCAGAACAGCGTGGCTCCCGTCTTTGCCGGCGGCGAACCGGGACCGCAGCAGCTGGCCCGTCTGGCTGATCTGTGCCGTGAGTACAGCGTGAAAACGATCTTCGTGGAAGAAATGGTCAGCCCCCGCGTGTCGGAAACGCTCGCCCGCGAGGTGGGCGCCGATGCGGAGACCATCTACACCATGGAAAGCGCCGAGGAAGGCGCGTCCTACACGGACCGGATGCGGGACAATCTGGAAAAGATCTACCGCAGCCTGCAATAGCACAATTTCCCATCAAAAAAGCCATCCCCATACAGAGGATGGTCTTTTTTTTGCGCCCATACAGGCCATTTCACAGCAGCATGCCCAGCGTGCCTGCAGTGATGAGCACCAGTCCCGTGCCGGAACGGGCCGTCAGCTTTTCGCCGAAAACAAAATAGGAAAAGACGACCGTCACAAGGATGCTCATTTTATCGATGGGCACCACAGCGCTGGCCGGCCCCTCCTGCAGCGCCCGGTAATAGCACAGCCATGCCGTGCCCGTCGCCAGGGCGGACAGGAAAAGATAGAACAGCTCCTTTCCGGAGGACCGGCGAAGCAGACGGCGCTTGCCGGTGATGCCCACCATGCCCCAGGCCATGACGAGCACCGCCACCGTGCGGATCGCCGTGCCCAGCGTGGAATCCACACCGGTGATGCCGATTTTCCCGAGGATGGCCGTCAGGCTGGCAAATACGGCGGAGCCGATGGCATAGAGAATCCATATCCGGCTCCCGGCGCCGCCGCTGTCCTTTTTCTTCTCGATCATGAGGAACGTCCCCACACCGATGAGTACCACCCCGGCGCCCTTCAGGGCATCCACGGGCTCTCCCAGCAGCAGAAAAGCCAAGAGGATCGTGAGGACCACACTGGATTTATCGATGGGCTCCACCTGATTCACCGGCCCGAGCTGGAGCGCCTTGAAATGGCACAGCCATGAAGCGCCGGTGGCACAGCCGGAAAGAATCAGGAAGAGCAGCGTTTCTCCGCTGATGGACCAGATCTCCTGTCCGGAGCCCACCACAAGGACCGCCAGCCAGGAATAGGCCACCACCATGGTGGTGCGGACCGCCGTCGCCACGGTGGAATCCATGGTGCGCAGGCTGCACTTGGCCAGAATGGATACCACGCCGGAAAAGAAGAGCGATCCCAGTGCAAATATCAGCCACATATCTACCTCGCATATACAAAATCAGAAATATAAGGATGCCTCTATGATACCGCGCTCCCATAAGCACGGGCTCACAAAAGATGAAACACCGCATAAACTATAAACTTCCTGCTTTATTCCCCGCGGAATCAGTTGCGGGAACCGTCCTGTTCATACAGAAACCGGCTCCTGTAATTGTTTCTCTGCTCCCATACAGGACTCCCTCTCTGCCGTCCTTCCTCCCATGCAGACACAACGAAAAAGGACTCACATCTCTGTGAATCCTTTCTCTCTTTATCAGCAGCTTCCTATCCTCCCAGGCCGCT
>ULQM01069387.1_pt1 | contig 18872 bp, 12 predicted proteins | sample 1954451 | NCBI WGS metagenome assembly ULQM01 (sample SAMEA4835655, study PRJEB28245) | human gut metagenome | biome: gut microbiome; material: fecal sample | place: Denmark | collected 2008 | reverse complement strand
TTTCTAGTTTTTTATAATAAATATCTATCAGTTAATAACCCCGTTATTTTAAAAAAATAATCGCGAATTATCAGCCTTATTCTTGACAAAGATGGTCTAGGGGTTTATCTTCTTAAATGCTTTCCAGAATTCTTGGGGCGTTAGCTCAGCTGGGAGAGCGCCTCCATGGCATGGAGGAGGTCGAGAGTTCGATCCTCTTACGCTCCACCAAGAGAAAGCAAATCAATCTCCGAAAAGGAGATTTTTTGTTTTAATAGGATGTTGCTATAATTAATGAAGATTAATGGACGGAGGTCCTCTATGGATTATAAGGAAGAAGCTTCCAAGATTAAAAGCCGCTTAAAATTGGGCGATAAGTGCCGCTTACTTTACGGCGATGGAAGTTGGTATATAAGAGGCAACGACAAGGCCGGTTTAAAGAGCGTCGAAATGCATGATGGACCTTGCGGTCTTATCGTCTATCCTCCCGTCGTTAAAGGGGAGCCAAGAAAGGGGCCTTTAACTTCCATTTGTTTTCCAGTCCCAGCTTTGATGGCTAATACCTTTAACCTTGATTTAGAAGCAAAGGTCGGGCGGACCATGGGGATGGAAGCGAGGAGACTATCCACCGATTTAGTCTTAGCGCCCGGTGTTAACATTAAACGTAATCCCTTATGTGGAAGAAACTTTGAATATTTCTCGGAAGATCCCTATTTAGCCGGAATGATGGGAGCATCCTTCATTAAAGGGATGCAGTCGACCGGGGTTGGATCTTGCCTTAAACATTTCGCGTTAAATAACCAAGAATTCCATCGTTACACTGTCAGCTCAGAAGTCGATAAACGGGCGATGTTTGATCTTTACTTAAAACCATTTGAAATCGCTGTTAAGGAAGCCAAACCGTACGCAGTGATGAGCTCTTATAACCGCATCAATGGTGTCTATGCTTCTAGCGATACTTATCTTTTAAAAGAAGTCCTTCGGGATAGCTGGGGCTTTGACGGCATCATCATGAGCGACTGGGGTGGAATGGAAGATTCTATTCTCAGCCATAATTCTAGTCTTAACCTCGAGATGCCGGGTGTCGAAAATCTCAAAAACCCTTTAAAACGCGCGGTAAAAAAAGGAAAAATCGATTTTAAGACCTTTGATCAAGAAGTCCAGGAACTTATTGAACTGAGCTTAAAAGTCCATGATAAACCCGTCTTAGATGAGCTTTATGACATGGATAAAGGACGGAAAGTAGCTCTAGAAGCCGCGGAAGAAGGAATAGTTCTCGCGGAAAATAAAGACCATATTCTCCCCCTTAGTAAAGAAGAAACCATTGGGGTAATCGGCGGCTTAGCGAAGTCTCCTCGTTACCAAGGTGATGGAAGTAGCCATGTCACCTGTGAACAACCGCTTTCCTTGTACGACGCGATTTTAAATATTAAGAAGGAAAACGTCGGTTTCGCTCAAGGGTATCCTTTAAAGAAGGACGAAGTAGCGGATGAATATTTAAGTGCCGCGCTCGACTTAGCGGCAAAGGTGGATAAAGTGGTTCTCGCTATCGGGCTTTTAGAAATGTCGGAATGCGAAAACCATGATCGGGATACCATGAAGATTAGGCCTGAACAATTAGCCCTGCTCGATGCTATCTACGCTATCAATAAGAATATTGTGCTAGTCGTGTATGCCGGAAGCCCCGTTGAACTTCCAAATGTCAGTAAAGCCAAAGCGGTGGTCTTAGCTTATCTTCCCGGTGAAAAAGGCAGCGAAGCGCTCGCTAATGTCTTACTGGGGAAAGTTAATCCTTCCGGCCATTTATCAGAATCGTGGCCTTATAAATATTCAGATGTCCCTTCCGCGGGTTACTTTGATATCCCCGGTGACATCGCGCTGTATAAAGAAAGCATCTTTGTCGGTTACCGGTATTACCTAACAACGAATACTCCAGTCCTCTATGAATTTGGTCGGGGCTTAAGTTATAGCGAATTCTCCATCACTGATTTTAAAGTCAGTAAAGACACTTTAACGCAGGACGATGAAGATATAACCATCCGCTTAAAAGTTCATAATCTCAGCGATATCGACGGGAAAGCGGTCGTGCAAATTTATCTTAGCCGTTTGAATGAAAACGAAATCAATCCTCTTCGAGAATTAGTGGGCTTTGAAAAAGTTTTAGTTAAGGCAAAAAACGAAAAATCTTTGAAAATCACGCTTAAAAAATCCGTTTTTGAGAGATTTTCACTCAATGATAACAAGGTAATAATCCCTAGCGGCAAATATAAGTTAAGCGTGGGATTCTCTTGTTCTGATATTAAGGATTCCCGGTTTATCAATGTCGAAAGCGATGATCAAATCCAGGATGAAGTTAATGACTTCCCCTTCTTAAACGACTTTAGAAAAGGAATTAATAATAACTATCCCTCTAATGAGTTTGAGAAGTTATTAGGGCACGCTTTACCGAAGGATTACTTTAGAAGAAGTAAGCCTTTTGATATGAGTAACACCTTTAATGATATTGCCTCCACTAAAGCGGGTAAGAGAGCCATTAAATATATTAGAAAGAAATATGGAACTGGCGACCGGGGGAATGAAGTTGAAATGCTCCTCGATAGCCCGATTAGACAGATGGTCATGAGCGGTGAAAAGCATTGGCGGCTTAAGAGTTACGTCGACTTTGCTAACGGAAAAATCTTCCGCGGCATCTTGACTATTCTCTTTGACCATCGATAATAATTTCTCTTATGCTTATTTCACTATTTTTTATCTTGCGGCATATCATCAATAAAAGCCATCATCAACGTTCGGACTGTAATCCGGCGTTTCCCTTTTTTCAAGCTTCGGATTTTAATCTTAAAGACGAAGGATTTTCCTTTGTTTCTGATGGAATGACCCTCTATGGTTCCCGTTACTCAAAGGAAGACGTTCCTTGTAAGGGCTTAATGATTTTTTTCCATGGGATCGGAGCGGGGAGAACCGCCTATCTCAGGGAAATCAATTTCTTCTGTGAACATGGTTACTTAGTGTACGCTTTCGATAACTATGGATCGGGTGAAAGCCAAGGGAGGTATATCAAGGGTTTAGGCCACGTGAATATCGACATTGAAGCGTTCTTTAAATTCCTTAATCAAGACCCGAAAGCCCAAGGTTTAAAACGTTACGTGGTAGGCCATTCTTGGGGTGGCTATGCGACTTTAGTCAGCTTAAAGAACGAACACCACATTGAAAAAGCCGTCTGTTTTAGCGGTTTTGTAAAACTCTCGATGGAATATTCTTCCTATATTAAGCAAGGCGTCGCTAAAATCTTTAGTTTTGTGATTCCGTGGGTCCTTTATTCCCAATTAGGGAAATGGGGTAATTATTCGGCGGAAGAAGCGTTAAGAACGACCAAGACAAAACTTTTCTATATTCAAGGGGATAAAGACACGATGGTTCCCCCGTCTGTCGGGTATGATTACATCAACAAACTATTCCCGAATAAGAAAAACATTAAAACCATGCTCGTGAAGGGGAAAAACCATCAACCTTGGAGGAGCTTTGCGGCCGAAAAGTATTACCTTCAATGCATGAGTAAGCATATGGGCAACCCATATAAAAACATCGATGAAACGATGGATATTTATAAAGCGACGGAACTCGATGAAAAAGTCATGGCTTCCGTAATCGACTTTTTGAACGAATAAATGTATATTATTAGGGCTGCGCTGGTGGCGGAATGGTATACGCGCTAGTCTCAGGAGCTAGTCGGGCAACCGGTGTGAGTTCGAGTCTCATCCAGCGCACCAATAGCATTATTTATCTCATTCCTTGTTGTAATTGAGCCGGGAAGTGGGTATATTAAATGCGCTTTGCGGATTATGCGCCCGTAGCTCAGTCTGGATAGAGTGCAAGCCTCCGAAGCTTGAGGTCAGGCGTTCGAGTCGCCTCGGGCGCGCCATTCTGCAAATATTGCCGAGTGATCGGCTTTTTTTATTTTATTTATATCTTGGGCTATTTAATTATCTGTCTTTTACATAACATATATTGGTAAGTAACGTTCATATATTTAATTGTAAAGATAATATCGACATTGTATTTTACACATATGAAAAGGCGACGCTTGATAGTTTCATCGTTTTCACTTTTAGCGTTTTATTATCTTCTTTCAGTTTGCATATCGATTTTCTACATTATTCCAGTTGGAAAATATTCTAGTAATAGACAAAAGTCTAAAAAATATCTAGAATATAAGCATGCCAGCAAGAGATAGACGTTTTAGAAAAACAGAGAAAGATATAAAGGATGCTTTCATTAAAATTGCCTACAAAAAACGAAAAGATGAAGGCAATAGATGGCCTACTTTGGAAGAAGTCTTAGAAAACGCTGATATTAATCGGTCAACCTTTTATCTCCATTATCCTGGGATGGAAGAAGTTGAAAAATCGGTGCTCAGCGATTTTATTGTCTTGTTTGAGATGTCTGAATTTCCAACTACTGATGAAAAAGCCGCCTGGACTGTCTTGCTTCCTTTCATGAAAAAGTATTTAAAAGACTTTGCAGCCCTGTACGTTCTTGATCCAAGAGGTTTACTAGATAGCCTCTTTAATCGTTATGAAACGATGATGGGTGAACAAAAAAGCGATAATCCATATCAAAAAGAACTGAATAAAGCTATCTTTTATTACAAATTACAGGTTGTTTATAAGTGGCTTTTAAAAGGTGGGAGAGAAGAAGCGGAAAAGATTCTGCCCTATATTGTCGATGTAAAAATTACTTGTCTAATTTGCTGATACTCTTTTGTTTTAAAATCGCTTAATTTAAGGTATTATATGCACGCTGCCCGCGTGGTGGAATGGTAGACGCAATGGACTCAAAATCCATCGGGGAAACCCATGCCGGTTCGAGTCCGGCCGCGGGCACCAATCATGAAGTTCAGTATCGATATGTTCGATACTGTTTTTTATTATTTAGGCCTTATAAGTTAACATCAGTAAATTCGTATTAGCTTATTAACTTAGTAATGTTCTAAATGGTAAAATTAAGCCATGAAACTAATCCATACCGCTGATATACATTTAGGTTCCCCTTTCAGTGAAACAAAGGGGCAAGCTTCTCCTTCTTTCCGCCGAGCAGAATTGTTGGAACAATTTAAAAAACTTGTGGAGTACGCGAAAAATAATGGAGTGGAAGGAGTGCTTCTTTCTGGCGATATCTTTGATAACGACTCACCATCTGATGTTCAAAAACAATCCTTTTATCGGGCGATTGAAAAATACCCTGATATTACTTTCTTTTATCTAAGAGGTAACCATGATAACCATAACCTAGTGAACGTGAATAAACCTCAAAATCTCCTTACTTTTGGTGACGATTGGATGACTTATGATTTCCATGGCATCAAGATAACTGGTGTGGAATTAACCAAACGAAACTATCGAAGTATCTATGATAATTTAAAGCTCGATCCTTCCTTTTTTAATATTGTCATGCTTCACGGAACCCCGGGTTCCCAAATGGGCGTCCAAGATATCATGTTATCGGCTTTAAAGAATAAACATATTAATTATTTGGCTCTGGGGCATGTCCATATTCCATCCGAAGGAAAACTCGATGATGATGGCATTTACGTGATGCCAGGCTGTTTAGAGGGTAGGGGTTTTGATGAAACGGGGCCCCGAGGTTTTTATCTCCTCGATATCGAAGGAAATGATTTAGTCAAACATCAATTTATTCCCTTCAGTCGTCACCAATATTTTAGAGAAAATATCGATGTGACAGGATGCAAAGATATTTCGGAAATTGAAGACCGGATTGAAAAGCTTGGGATTAGTGAAAACAATTTCTATGAGCTCACTTTAACGGGTTCTCTTAGTTTTTCGCCTGAAGACCTTTTAACGACGATTGAACAAGACTATAAAGGTCGGACTGGGAGTTTTACGATTAAAGACAATACAACCGAAGAAATCGATGTTGAAGAGCTTAAAAGGAGCAAAGACTTTAAGGGTGAATTAACGAGAACCATCTATAACGATACCACCCTATCAGATGAGGATAAGAAGCGGGTCTTAGACCTCTGCCTCAAAGCGATGGAAAGGAGGCAATAGGTCATGAAGTTAATTAAAGCTTATGTCCGGGGTTTCGGAAATATCGTTAATACTAAAATCGATTTTACGAAAAATATCTACGAGATTTGCGAAGATAATGGTTATGGTAAATCAACTATCGCTCACTTTATTAAAGCAATGTTTTATGGCTTTGAAACCACCCGTAAGAACGATAGCAATATCACGGACCGGAAAAAATTCCTGCCTTTCAATAGCAGCGCTTATGGGGGGTCACTCGATTTTGAATACCAAGGCCACCTTTATCACGTGGACCGGGTTTTCGGGGCTAAGAGCCAAAAAGAGGACTTATTTGAATATTCAATCGACGGGAAGCCAAATAATGTTATCGGTTATTACTTAGGGCAAGCCCTCTTTAATTTAGATGAAGAAGCCTTCACCAAAACTATCTTCTTTGAAAGTGGCGATTTTGATGTTAAGCCTAATGATAATATCAATGGCCTTTTAGCCCATATTCTCGGTAATTACTCCGATGAACCCATCGTCCAAAGCGGCATTAAACAATTGGAAGAAGAAAAGAAAAATATCAATAGCCGAAAGGCGACGAGCCAGATGCAAATATTGAAAGACGAACAAGGTGAAGTTATTAACAAAATAAAAAATTTTAAAGATAAGATTGCGGCGCTTCCATCTTTATATGAAGCCCAAGCTCAAGCGGATACAAGATTAAAAAACCTCGATGAAATCTTAAAGAAGAATGAAAACTATCTTCAATATAAAGCTTTTAAAGATCAATTAGAAATCATCGATAAGAATCTGAAAGACGTGGATGAAAATCAAAAGAGTATTACAAGAAAATATCCTGATGGTCTTCCCACCATGGATGAATTTGAACACTTTGAAGCTTTAAAAACGAAAGACAACGCTTTGACGGCCCCGAACCTTAAATTGACTGATGAAAATAAGAAAGAATTAGATGCCTTAAAACTTGAATTTGAGGGGAAAGACTTAAGCACTTTTAATCTTTATGCTTTTCTTGGTTTAGAAGACAAAATTCAAAAAGCCACCTTTGAGCTTCAAAATATCCAAAATCTTTTGAGTGAAGGGGATAAAACCTTAGAAGGTAAATCAGAAGAAGATTTTGATAAGGAAATTAAACATCTTGAACTTCTAGAAGAGAAGGTTGCTACTTTTATCAATCCTAAAGACGAAAAACCTCTAGAGGTTGCGAAGCCGAAACTCTTTAGTAAGAAGAACCTTCCTTTCTTGTTATCCTTATTTACTCTTCCGGTCTTCCTAATCCTGGCAATAACTTTAATTTTTATTAATCAAATTGTGGGGATTGTATTTATTGGATTAGCTTGCATATCCTTAATATCTTCTTCGATATTTGGATATTTGATGTACCAAAGAAAGCCGGTTTCTAACACTGAGACAGTTGAAGATAATACTCAAATGAGCGCTCTCCTCAGTGAGATAAATCAAGCCGGTTACCGGGAAAACAAAGTTACTGCGAAAACTTTGGTATGGCTGAATGAAAAAGTTAAGAGTCTTAAGACCTATCTCAAACTTTTATCGAGACTACAGGAAGAAAACGAGAGGTTAAATAATCTCCGTAATGAATATAACGACCTTGTTCATACTTACTATAATGGGAAATATCTTGACTATTCATTTGGACAAACTCTTAAGCAAAAGATTGATCGCTTTTCTGATTTGACCTCATCCTTTAAGAGTGATGAGGCGGCTTTAAAAAATTACCAAGAAATCAAAGATCAATTAACTAAGGATTTATCTATTTTTGAATATAAATATATTCCCTCCTTTGCCGACAAGACCAATTATCTTCTCACTCTCAAGAGTGACTTAAAGGAACTCGCTTCTTTGAACATTAAAAAAGAAAGCTTTGAACAACAAAAAGCGGATATCGAAACAAAGCTGAAGAGTTACGAAAATAATGAAGAAATCGCTAATATCGAAGATTATAAACAAGAACAGCAGGATTTGATTAAAGAGCAAGCCGAGAGGTACGCGTTAATTAAGTCGTTAGAAGATGATAAAGAAAACTTACTCGACTTAGAAGTGAGGAAACGCGAACTTAAAAAGAAAGAAGGGGAGCTCAATAAAGAGGCTAGTCTTTACGACACCGCTATTTCTATGATGTCTGTAGCGGACGAAACCTTTAAGAACAAAATCATCGGGCCTTTGATGAACAATTTCCAAACTTTTAGCAAGAAACTCAAAGATACGTTAGGGCAAGAGGTGAAAATTAACTCGCAATACCAAATCATCATCGAAGGAGCGAGAGAGCACACTCTCGATTATTTAAGCACCGGTGAAAAAACCATCATCGTCATGCTTTTCCGTTTAGCCTTAATTAAAGCTATCTTCCCCAGTGAAAATCCCTTCTTAGTTCTCGATGATCCCTTTATGTCGCTTGATGCCACGAACTTTGACAAGATGAAAGATTTCATTAAATTGATTAGTGAGCATTTCCAAGTGCTATATTTAACGTGTCACAAGGCACGTTTACTTGAAGGAGGGAAGCTATGACAAATGAAGTTATTAAAGCGATTGAAAGTCGGCGGAGTGTTCGAAAATATTTATCGAAACCTATTCCGCACGAATTATTAAAACAAGTCGCGGAAGCTGGAACATACGCTCCGACAGCTAAAAATCTTCAATCTCCAACCATTATCGTAGTTACCAAAGATGAGGATTTAAAAGAACTTCGGAAACTTAACGCCGAAGTCTTAGGAACGACCAGTGATTCTTATTACGGCGCACCCGCGATTATCTTGGTTCTAGCGGATTCGAATGTCGGACCCTATGTACAAGACGCCAGCTGCGTCCTTATGGACATGATGTTAGCCGCTCATTCCTTAGGGCTCGCTACCTGTTGGATCAACCGGGAAAAAGAAATGTTCGATATGGAAGAAGGGAAAACCTTATTAAAGAAGTGGGGCATTGACCCAGCTTTAAAAGGCGTTGGAGCTTTAGCAATTGGCTATCCTGATGGGCCTTTACCGCCTCTTAAACCCCGTAAAGCCGACTACATTCATTTTGTCGACTAACAAAGCCTAGAGTAACCAAGCATTATCTTGAAAAATCCCTTAATCAATTAAAATATCGGGGTTTTACGTGGGATAATGCTTTTTTTGTATGTCTTGTTAGATTATCAAAAGAAGGACAGCAAATTACATTTATTTAGATAAAAAACTCCTTATGTTCCTTTCCTAATTAAAAAGTATGAATTTTTATAAAGAAAAAATGAAAGTTTTCTTTAATTAGATTATCATTAAGGCATGTCAAAAAAACGTTTATTGCCTTTAATGGCCTTTGTCTTAGTGTTAGCCGCTTGCGGTGACCCAACTGGTACGACTTCTTGGAGTGAGTTACCTTCCAGCACTGACACCTATTCCTCTTACAGCACGAGTCAAACGATTACGGCTGCTGATTACGGGTTAGCCCCCACCATTCAACAAGGAGAAATCCTCCATGCTTGGAACTGGTCGATGACCAACATCAAAAATGCTCTTCCTGAGATTGCGGCAGCTGGTTATACGGCAGTTCAAACTTCTCCCATGCAACCGCAGAAAGATTATCTCGGTCAACAAACCTGGGGAGAAGCTTGGTGGAAACTCTACCAGCCTTTAGGCTTCTCAATCGCTACTGAACATAACGCGATCGGGACGAAAGATGAATTGCAAGAAGTCTGTGAAGAAGCCGATAAGTACGGCATCAAAATCATCGTCGACGTCGTCGCTAACCATTTAGCCGGCGGTACTTCTCATTCTTTCCACCCCGATGTTCAAAAGTATGAACCGGAAATCTATAACCAAAATCTACTTCATACCAATAATGTTAGTGTCAACGATAATTCTACCGAAGCGACGGTTAGAGGCTCCCTGGGGGATTACCCTGATCTTCAAACCGAAAATCCGGTGGTCCAAAATCGGGTCATCAGCCTTTTAAAAGAATATATCGATGTCGGAGTTGATGGTTTCCGTTTCGACGCGGCGAAGCATATTGAAACGCCTAGCGACGGCCAATATGCCTCCGGTTTCTGGCCCAACGTCATCGGAAGTGCGAAAGCCTATAACGAAGAAAAGGGTAACGACGACCTCTTTATTTACGGGGAAATCTTAAATAATCTCGGGGGGAAAGATACCAATCGGCAAATTTCCTACTACACTCCCTATATGAGCTTTACCGATACCAACGGAAGCTCGATCGTTAGAAGTAACGCGACGATGGGGTATTTTGAAGGGGTTGCGAAAGACGATATCTTCAGCTATGAGGGAACCGATGGTTCTAATGTCGTCATGTGGGCGGAATCCCATGATACGTACGCTAATACTAGCGGCGAAACCCGTCACGCGAGACAAGAAGATATGAATAAAGCCTACGCGATTGAAGCCTCGAGAAGCGATTTCCCAAGTTTATATTTCGCTCGGCCCACGGATTCGGCAAGCCTCGGGGAAATCACCACCTATGCTTGGCAGAGCCAAGAAATCACGCAAGTTAATAAATTCCATAATCAATTTGTCGGTAGTGAAAACCATATTTCCACGAATGACAAAAAGAACGTCTTCTTAAATGAAAAAGAATTAGACGGCGATTATGGAGCGGTCATCGTGACGGCTTCTAGTGGTGACATCACCTTATCGACCTCTGTCCTTCCGGACGGAGAATACACTGACCAAGTGACCGGCAATGTCTTCACAGTCACCGATCACGTCTTAACTGGGGAAGTGGGGGACACTTCTATCGCCGTTCTCTTTGACCCGAAGATTCTTCCCTTCCCAACTATCACCGTCGATAACGACGGCTCTCAGACGAGCTATGAACCGTTCGATGTCACCATCACGGTGAGAGACGCTGATACGGCCTATTACCAAATTGATAATGGGGAAAAGGTGACTTTCGAAAATACGACGACGGTCACCCTCGGGGAAGACGTTTTAAGTGGCACTATCCATTTAAGAGTTACCGCTGAAAACGCTGCTCATAAGCTTGTTAAAGAATACGCTTATGTGAAGCGGGATCCCAATAACCTCAACATCGAAGTCATCAATATTGATAACGAATATATCAATGATCGGACCTTAGTCGCCTGGGTGTGGAAAGCCGGGGAAGACGGGAGATGGGTGAACGGATACGTGAATGGTAACACGTTCTCCTTCAAAGTCACCATCAATGATACGCACTTCCTCTTAGCGAGCTTCCCCTCGGGGACCGGCGCCCAAGGATCAGAAGACATCTGGGACCAATGCCTCAAGCAGACAGCTGATATCGCCATCGGCGGTGCTTCCACCTTTGATGCTCAAAGCTTCACCTGGAAGAACCCCCTCTAAAGACCACTTCTAAGACCCACTCGACCTCCAGTGGGTCTTTCTTTTTCTCTCGAAGATTTTTAAAATAACACCATGTCGATTATCAAAGGCTACCTCGTCCCTCACCAAGTATCTTTAATTAAAGAAGTTGGTGGGGAGGACTTCGCAACGCTTAATAAAACTACGACCCAGATGCTTCAAATCGCGGAAGAGATAAAAGCTCTCGCTCCCGATACCATCATCATCCTTTCTTCCCATTCCTCGACTTTTAGCGATTATTTTCAGATTGGGGACGGGGAACTCGGGCTCGGAAGTTTTAAAAATTACGGGGCTCCCCAAGTGGCCTTTAGGGTTTTTTATGATAAAGAATTCGTAAAAACCCTCCACTATGAAGCCGCTTCCCGCGGCTTCCCAGCCGGGGTTGACGGAGAACAGAGAAGTTTAGAACACGGCATCATGGTGCCCCTTTATTATTTAAATTTTGTTTATTCCAACTATAAGATTGTCCGGGTTGGTCTAAGTGGATTACCTTTAATCGATCACTATAACCTCGGGGTTTTATTGAAGGATATCGCCTCCAGGCTCCATAAAAGAGTGGTGGTCTTAGCGAGTGGTGACGGAGTTCACATTAACCAAGGGGAAGAAAATATCATCACCCCCTACGAAAAAGAAATCGGAAACATCATCAATAAAGGTAACTTTGGGCAACTTTTAAGTTATGAACGGAAGACCTTAAAGAAATACCGGCAGTGTTTACATAGACCTTTAACCACTCTCGCGGGTTGTTTTGACCGGACCGACGTTCAAGGGGAAGTGAGGAGTTTTGAAAGACCATTAAATATTGGTTTATTTACCGCCTCCATAACTCCCCTTAGAAGCGATAGCTCCCGAGCGTTCGGAGAATACTACTTAGCGAAAGAAAAACTAAGAATTGCCGATGTTAAAAAAGAGGAAGACGATTTCACGAAACTCGCAAGAACCGCAGTCGAAACTTTCTTAAAGACCGGGAAAACCTTAAAAGCCCCCGATTTATTGTCCTTTAAAGTTCCGGCGAGAGGTTGCTTTATCAATATCAAAGAAAAAGGGGAAATCCGGGGAAATATTGGAACGATTTACCCAAAGAAAGAAACCTTAGGGCAAGAAATCATCTTTAACGCTTTAGGCGCCGCTTTCAGTGATCCCCGCTTCCAGCCAATTGAAAAAGAAGATTTACCTTACCTCGAATATGAAGTCGATGTTCTTTCCCCTCTTGAAAAGGTTAACTCGGAAAAGAATCTCGATCCTAAGGTCTATGGTATCGCAGTGCGAAGTAACGATCGGCAAGCGGTTCTTTTACCCGATTTACCTGGCATTGAAACAGTCAGTCAACAGATCACGGCGGCTAAACAAAAAGCCGGCATTAAGCCTTTAGAACGGGCGGCGATTTTTCGCTTTACGGTGGAACGGCATCACTAATTCTTTGTGCATCTTTAAACCTTGCACCCCATCGATAACGACGACTTCCCCGTCGTTATTTTTAAAGCCGTTCATAGCAAAATAATTACAAAATTCTAAGGGTGAAAAAACCATTATCCCTAAAAATCCTTTAGTTTTGACGGTGATTTCGAGAAATTTTAAAAGATAATGCCCGACCTTTTGGTGTCGGTAAAGAGGGGAAACAAAGATTCTTTTAAGCTCTAAAACGGTAGGGTTACTTTTCTCTAAAGCGATGTACCCAAGTGGGGCATCGTTAAGCAATAAAAAGAAAACTTGTTGGTTATCTTTAACTTCAAAACCTTGATCATTTAATGCTAAAAGAAGAGGCTTTGCTTCTTCTCGCATCTTCGCAAAATATTTAGGCTTGATTTGGTTGGCCATGCCGGTTGTTAATGATGCCTTTTACGTAAGTTACCAGGTTAACCGCTCCATCGCTTACGAAGTAGTAGAGGGGGAAGAACATAAACATCGCATATCTCGCATTAGCGGAACACCCGACGGGATAACGGTAATTAAAATAGGCGTAACTAACGAAGGTGGTTAAGAAGGTTAAAAGCATCACTAAAGAGCCAAAGGATGGATAAGTTCGATCCTTTTTACAGAGATTGAGGATGGTCTTAATCACATAGATCCAGAAGAAGACGATGAAGGCGACTCCAAGAAGTATGGCGAAAGCGTAGAGGACGTAACAGATGCCTAACAGAAATTTACTAGCGTTTATTCCTCCTTCACCCCATAAAGCGGTTTTGAGGAAGCTAGTCCAAACGTTGAAATCTTGTTCCCCGAATTTTGATATCCAGTCCGCGACCCCGTTAACTAGGACATATTCCGAGTTATAACGTAGATTAGTAATGCTGAAGAATAAATCAGGAGTGGGGAAGAGGAAGAAACGAACGATTGGGTTATACATTTGTTGATCAATGTGCATCCAGTTTTCCCCGTTAACTTCTAAGTCTAAGACGTAACCAAAAGGCATATCGAAAGCGATTTTGTGGTAGATAGGAATAGCCAATCCTAAGGGGAAGACAATGACCGCGAAGACCGCAATTTGAAGGATGAACTGCTTTAAGCTGAGACTATTGGTCTTTTTGATTGTTTGAATTAAAACGAGGAGGAAGATAAAGGCGATGGGAACTGCGATAACGGCGTTACTTAATTTCGTCGCCATGCTTAAGCCTATTCCTACCGCCGTTAAAACAATGTACCTAAAGTTCTGCTTTTCTTTGTACTTTAAGGCGAAGAAAAGGGCCATGACGCCAAAGAAGAAGCTTAAAGAATCGTTATTCCCATAGAAAGGAAGGTAATACATGACCGGGGTAAAGGAGATTAAGAAACTCGCAATAACTAGCCGACTTCCTTTTAAGCCTAAGAGTTTAAAAATCTTATAACCGAAGAAGATGGTTAAGCTCCCATAATAGGCCATCAAGATTCTCGAAGTTTCTAAGAGAGTGTATTGATATAAGTCATAGTTAGGGAACCAGCTTTGAGCTTGGCTCGATAAGAAATCTTGGGAAGTTGAGAAGTGGGGGATGATGAAGGAATTAAGCTTCATGAATAACGCGACAACCGTATGCCAAACCTTCGGTTGGTAATACTGATTAGTCATATTAGCGTCCGGCCATTTTCCAGTATTAAAGATGTCGTAGACAATTGAGAAATGACCACCTTTTTCATAAAGCGACCAGTCATGTTTATAAAGGTTAGTGTTCATGAACCTTAAATAGCTAAAGAGGATGAGGATAGTCATGCCAATCATTACAAAAGAGATGGCTAAGTCTTCGGCTTTTAAGGTTTTATTTCGTCTCTTTAAGGCAATTCTGACCCCTATTATGACGACAAATAGAACTAAAAGAATGATGAAGGCTAAATATGAGGCGTAGCTCGCAAAGCCAACTTCTTGCGGAAGCTCAGGGAACTTAACGTAGGTACTTGTCTTAAAAGCGAAGATAAAGTACATGACGTAAAGGAGAATGAAATACAAAGGAAGCGTGATCCAATAATGGTATTTCCAAGCGAAAAATTGATGGATTTTTTCCGTAATTAAATTGAGTTTTGTGGGGATTTTCTGATTTTTAATCATGCTTTTTTCGTCTCAGCGTAATCCTTTTCGGTATTGACTAACCAAATCTTTTCTTTCGGGTTATCCTTCGGATTTAAAATGGTTTTCACGGTCTCAATCGCGGTCAACATGGAGTGATCCATATTGTTATAACGGTGTTGGCCGTTTCGTCCGATGCAGTAGAGGTTACTGATAGTATCGATATCCTTTTGGACTTCCGCGATATCTTTATAGCTATCAAAATAAGCAGGGTAAGCTTTTTCCACTTTTTCTTCGGTGGCATCAATGACATCTTCTTTATCGATGACTTGGATGGAACAGAGTTCATCGATTGCCATCTTGATGAAATTATCTTTCTTCATCGACCAAAGTTCATCGCCTTCCGTCGCAAAGTATTCAAGGCCAATCCAAACATGTTTAGTGACGTCATCCACCAGGTATGGCGACCAGTTATTAAAGATTTGAAGTCTCCCTAATTTAACTTCTCTTTCTTGCACATAAATCCAAGTATCAGGGACGATGTTATTGATAGTCGGGGTCTTTGTTTCGTTTTGAATTTTTAATTTTTTCAACAAAAGTCCAACGGTTATGAAGTCCCGGTAGATTAAAGTCGTAGCGACTTCGTACGCTTTCGTGCCTTCTTTTTGTTTCATCGCAAAGTATAAATCCTTCAAAGGCATACTGCTGATGACGTAGTCCGGGGTGTAGGTTCTTTCCCCATCTTTTGTGGTAGTAGTAACTTTAATGACTTTCTTTAAATCATCGCTTAAAGTGACACCTGTAACCCGTTCTTCGGTATGGATTTCCCCGCCCATCTTGAGGATTTTGTCCGCCATTCTTTCATAGAGGTGGCCGGGGCCTAATTTCGGGTATTCAAATTGTTCGATGAGGGAGGTTTCAACCTTCTTTTCATCTTTAAAGGGCTTTGTGATGATGTTAAGGAGAGCCTTTCCTAAAGATAAGCCCTTGACTCTTTGGCTCCCCCAATCAGGAGAGATATATTTTGGGTTTCTACCCCAGACTTTTTCCGTGTAATCTTCAAAAAACATCTGATAGAGAGGTTTCCCGAAGCGGTTGACGTAGAAATCCGCTAAAGATTGTTCTTTTCTTTTATGGAAGACGCTACCTAAATAGCCGAAACCCGCTTTCATGGTTCTTGAAAAGCCCATGTTTTTAAAAGTTTGCCATTTGATAGAAATCGGGTAATCAAAGAATTTATGAAGATAAAGGATTCTCGAAATCCGGTGACGAACCAGCATGACATCATCGGTCTTTTCTGGGTCTGGTCCCCCTTCCACTAAGGGGGTTTCCCTCTTTAAGATGATATCGTCTTTCGCGGGCGCTCCTTGAAGAGGCAAGATTTCGTGCCACAGGTTCTTAACTTCATCGCTTTTTGTGAAGAAGCGGTGGCCCCCGATATCCATTCGATTATGTTTATAGACGATAGTCCGACTGATACCACCGAAAGATTTCGACATCTCAAGGACGATTGGATGAATCTTTCCCTCGCTCTTTTTAAGTAATTCATAAGCCGCGGTGAGCCCAGCGGGTCCGGCTCCGATAATGACGGCTGTTTCTTGGTTTTTCTTCATAAGTTGAAATCATTATAAACTATTGTGCTAGTATAGAAGCATGAAATTTTTGTTACGATTTAAATATAACCCGGTCCGCTACTTAGCCCTCATCTTCGCTTCCGTCGCGGCCCTTTTTATTACCGTCAACTTCGTTATCGATCTTTATGTCCTCTTCACTAATCCCATCGATTTATCGTTGATGCTTAGCACTTTGCTTAACTTTTTCATCAACATTTATGTCTGTTATTTGTTGCTTAGAGGAAATAGCCAAGATAACGGTATCGCGGTGCAAGGTTTCTTACTCTACGTCTTACTTTTTGTCTGGGATTTATTTTTTCTTTTAGTCTTTAACTTCCCGTTTATTGAAGCGATGGTGCAACTCGTCAGGATTAATTTCTTGGATGCCTTGCTCGTCATCCCTTATTTCTTCTTCTTATTGGCGAGCTTAGTGATTGGGATCATCTGTTACGTCTTTGCTCGGCGCTTCTTGATGCGGAGAATGGTAAAGTTTTCGACTGTTCTCTTGTTCAGTTCCTTATTCTTAGCCAGTATCATTATTTATAATGGGATTTCGATTGGAGTTTTCGTCCTGATCAGCGGAGGCGATTTCGGCTTTTATTCGGAAGCTTTATTCACCGGTATCGCGAGTATTTTCATGGGAATTTCCGCTTTCCTTTCTCTCTATCGGTGCCGGACTTTTTAGACCCCTCATTATTGACAAAAGTTCGATTTTTTGGGAAACTTTTTAACCGAGGGGAGTAGCTTTTACACCCGTTATCAACATCTACGCGTAAGCTGGTATGGGTGGCTTCACGGTTAGCAAGACCTCATTGGAGGTTTTTTATGTTTGAAGATAAGTCATTAGTCAATCTTCAGGAAGAATTGCAGTGTAATTTCGATAAGGGTTTGACCGACGAAGAAGTCGTTTCTCGCCGTGCCAAATACGGAGAAAATAAGCTCACCGAAAAGAAAAAGAAATCGATCTTTCGAGTCTTTATTGAACAATTCATCGACCCGATGGTCTTAGTCCTTTTCATCGCGGCTTTAATCAGCTTAATCATCGGTCTTGTTCAAAAAGATAACGAACAATATATCGATGTTATCATCATCTTCGCTGTCGTCCTTTTAAATGCTGGTATCGGGACATACCAAGAAGCGAAAGCCGAAAAAGCCCTGGAAGCTTTAAAGAAGATGAGTAGCCCGACCGCTACCGTGAAACGGAACGGGAAAATCATGGAAATCAAAGCTTCCGAACTCGTGCCGGGGGATTTAGTCATCTTAGAAGAAGGTAGGACTATTCCCGCTGACTTACGTTTAATTAAATCCTTTAGTTTAAAGACGGATGAAAGCTCCTTAACCGGGGAAAGCAATCCGATTGATAAAGATGCTTCTTTTGTCCTCACCGATAAAGTCGGGGTTGGGGATAGAGTCAACGAATGCTTCATGTCCACCCCCGTCGTCTATGGTCGGGGCGAAGGAATCGTTATTGCCACCGGAATGAACACGGAAATCGGGCGGATCGCCTCGATGATCAGCGATGGTGGGGAAGAAGCGACGCCGCTACAAAAGAAGTTGGCGGGACTTTCAAAGTTCCTCGGTATCATGACGGCAATCATCGTCGTCCTCATGCTCTTCGTCGGCCTCATTTGGGACTGGGCGAAAGGTACGATTGCCTCCGAATGGAGTGAATCTCTCTTAGCTTCTGTCTCGCTCGCGGTCGCTGCGATTCCGGAAGGTTTACCGGCGGTTGTCACCATCGTTCTCGCGCTCGGCGTTGGGCGGATGGTTAAAGTTAACACCATCGTCAGAAAATTAGCGTCCGTTGAAACCTTAGGTTCGGTTTCAGTTATTTGTTCCGATAAAACGGGGACTTTAACCCAAAATAAGATGACCGTTGTCGCAGTCTATGACCAAGGCAAATACTACGATAAAGATCATTTAAACGATAAAAACTTAGAATTCTTAGCCAAAGGGATGGCTCTTTGTTCGAACGCTTCCGTTGAAAACGGGGTGTACGGGGATCCGACAGAAGTCGCTCTCGTCAACTTCGCTGAAAGCTTAGGGATGAAAAAGAGCGCTCTTGAAAACGTGACCCCCCGGGTCGATGAACTTCCCTTCGATAGCGTCCGAAAGATGATGTCGACCAAACACAAAGAAGGGGATACCACCTACGTTTACACTAAGGGTGCCTTAGACCAAATTCTCAAGCATTGTAAATATATCTTAAAAGATAATAAGGTCGTCGAAATTACCGATAAGGATAAGAAAGAAGCGATGGCCAATAGCGAAAAAATGTCGCAGAACGCTTTAAGAGTTCTCGCTTTCGCTTATAAGACCGGTGACGTTTTAAGTGAAGAAGACTTAATCTTCGTCGGCTTTGTCGGCATGGTCGACCCGCCGAGAGAAGCGGCGAAACCCGCTG